>Ga0265338_10000795_pt1 | contig 53500 bp, 44 predicted proteins | sample 42126metaG_FD_193579 | JGI IMG/M metagenome (GOLD analysis project Ga0265338, IMG submission 193579) | Rhizosphere microbial communities from Carex aquatilis grown in University of Washington, Seatle, WA, United States - 4-21-26 metaG | ecosystem: Host-associated > Plants > Roots > Rhizosphere... | reverse complement strand
GCGGGAGCACCAGCTTTAAGATTGAGATTAGGCATGTTGTACTACCTCCTTCCTATGTGATAAAAAGAGACTATTTTTTCAATCACCAAGTGTACGTTACACCGAGAGAAATGAATAACGGCCGCTCAACATATCCATCCCACACATAGTATTGCCGGTTCAAAATATTGTCTAATTGCACAATTGCGCGGAGGTTTTCAAGAAGCTGATACTCTCCCTGGCCGCCGACATCAACGTATCCCGCATTTGCACCCGAATGTGCAAAATCTTTCCACCGTTTCGAAAAATATTCCGCAAAAACTTCTGCTATGATCCCGCTGCCGAAAGTCCGGCGATAGACACCGCTCACGGTGACCATCGGGATATTTGGAACACCGTTCGACGAGTCGCTCGCTTGCGTTGAATTGAATGACCCTGCTAGTGTCGCCGAACTTCCCTGCGTCAAAGTGTAGGTGCCTTCCAACTCGAGGCGCGTCACCGCTGCCTTCGGAAGATACATAACATCCCAGACTTTTGCACTATTTAATTCAACAAAAACGGGAAAATTTCGGACCGCGCTGTAAGAAAGGTCGCCGCTCCCATAAAATTTGTCGCTGAAGGTATATTCTGAACCCAACGTAAAAGAAAATGGAATTTCGCTGGCGCGAAGTTCGGCCCTGTTCTCTACATATTTATCCGAATTGACGAGCGATGCAAGGGTATTTCTTTCCACCGTCGGTGCTATCGAAAAGTATACCGTCGAAGCATCGTTTACAAAATAGCGCAATTGCGCACCCGGGTAAAATCTTCCGCTCGTTGTTGAAAGGTTTCCCATGTAAATGAACTGATGGACCGTCAGCGTCGCCTGGAAGTCCGGAAGAAAGAACTTGTCTCCGGACAACCGCAGGTCAAACCACTCCGGCGAATGCGCGTCGATAGCCGGGGGAAGCTGCATCGACATGGCGGACACGATATACTCGATCGAGCCGCGCAATTGTATGTCGTCTTTTCGGGTCGACCCGGATATCAGCAATCCAAAATCATTTTGTGACGAATTAAGCGAGTCGTTCAGGGCTGTACCGTTCCATGAAATTCCGGCGGAATAATCGAGCGCGTCGTCGAGCTTGTCACTGACGGTCGTCCGGGAAGCAAGTCCGAAGTTGAGGCGTACGTTGTTCAGTGTTCTCAATTGCGACGGATCAGAAGAGCCGTAGGCACGGTACGTTTGCCCGGTAAAATTTAAGCCGCCGTTCAACCTGTCTCCTCCAATGACTCCGTATGTTTGCGGCGCGAGATAATCGCCCTGGATTCCAATACCAGTTTTCTGCCAGTTCGCGTTCGGCACCTGTCCGCTGGTCGACGCGTAACTCGCGTTGAACAGCACTCCCCCGCCGTCGTAGTTCTTTCCGAACCATCCTTGCATGTACGGCGAAGTGAAATTTCCGAATCCGCCCTGTACTTTTCCGTTCATTTGACCCGCCGGCCCGGCGAAATCTTTCTGTAATTTCGCTCCGCCGTCCGCATCTGCATCCTTCATCCCCGCCGTCTGAGACCCGGTGACGTAGACTTTGTCTTCCTCAAAGACGGATTTCGACGACATGGGGAGGTCGATCGTTTCCTGACCGGTGATAAGAAATTCGGGAAGGTCGATCTTGGGGAGCGGTGCTTCGGCCTTGTCCGGCACCGCAGCATCGCGCTGAGCCGGTTCCTTCTTCTCCTGGGCAGCAAGCGGAACAGCGAGAAAAAGGAATAGCAATGTGAAAAGGCTATGGAATCGAAAAACGTTCATCAAAGCTGCTCCAGCTTTCGAAGCCTTTGCTCGGCTTCAGCTGCAAGTTCGCCCCCCTGTTTGATCACGAAATTATACGCGTCTTTTGCCTTCTGCTTTTGATTGGTCTTTTCGTAGCAGTCACCAAGATTGAAGTACGACTTAGTGATCCAATCTTCGGCAGAGGGGAAAACATACTTCACGCGCAAATAAGAAAGAATCGCCTCAGAATAATTCTTGGCCGATTGCTGGGTGACGCCCAGGGCATACTGAGCTTCTGCGCCAAGTTCATCAGTCCGGTTTATCGCAACGGCCTTGAAGTACTCCAGCGCGCGGCTGTAGTTCTCTACCGATTGATTCATCCACCCGAGTGCAACCCTGCTCCTGTCGCTCGCAACGGATTTAGGATACTGCGTGATCGTTGCTTCAAATTTTCTGACTGCATCATCCGTCTGGTTCGTGGATTTCAACACGATCCCCTGTTGGTAGGAGGCCTCGGCAGCCTCGTCCGATTTCGCATATTGATCCTGGATCTTTCCGAATGCAGCAAGCGCTTCGCTAGGTTTCCCTTCTTGAGCGTAAACGCCTCCCTGTTCGAACAACGCAGCGCTCGCGAGCTTTGCGGAGGGGTATTTTGCCGCGACCGTCTGAAAAGCATCCAGCGCAGCCTGGCGGTTGTTCAGCGCAGCATAACATTTTCCCGTCCAGTAGTATGCATCGGGGGCCAGTTTGCTTTTCGGAAATCGTTGAAGAAATTCCTGATAGGCTTTGATCGCTTCGTCGTATTGCTTCTCGCTGTAATAGATGTCCGCCTTCTTGTAGAAGAGTTCATCCGTCGTTTTTGCAGACGGATTGTTCTTTACGAAATCGTCGATAGAACGGACGGCCTCCTCAGGCTTGCCTAGCAGGACGTAGCAGTACTGTATGCCGTTCACTGCATCGATCGCATAGGTGGAGGAGGGAAACTTCATCACCACGCCCTGGTAAGCCTGGATAGCCTCGGTATATTTTTCCAGATTGTAATATGAATCTCCGATACTGTAGTACGCCTTCGGAACAAGCTCGCTCTTCGGGTACTTCGATATAACGTTCTGAAAAATGCCGATCGCCTTGTCGTACTTCTTTGACTGAAAGTAGATCCACCCGATGCCGTACTCAGCGTCGTCGGCGAGGTCGGAAGAGGGAAAGCGCGAAATCAAGTTCTCAAAGTCCTTGATACCGAGGTCGAGTTTATCCGACTTGTAATCGGATTGAGCGAGCTGATAGTAGGCGTATTCAATGCCATCCCTTGAGGGGAACGACTGAATAGCTCCTCGGTAAGCACCAGCAGCGTTTGCATACTCTTTGAGGTAATAGTATGAATCGCCAAGCCGCAGCTCCGCGTCGAACGCAAACGACAGTGAGGATCCGATGCTCAATACTTTTTGATATGTTTCTGCCGCCTCACGATACTTTCCTTGTTTGAAATAGCTCCATGCCAGCCCGTATTGGGCATCCGGAATTTTTGGCTGTCCCGCTCCCCGATTGATAAACAGGCCGTAATACTTTTCCGCATTAGCATACTGGCCAGCCTGAAAATACGATTCGCCGGCCCAAAAGAGCGCTTCTACCGATTTTGGGTGCTGAGGGTGATCTTTTAAGAATGATACAAATTGTGACGCGGCATCGGAGAACTTCTGTAATTTATACAACGCCCACCCTTCCTGAAAAGCTGCGTCCCCTTTTACCGTATCACCAGCAGGAACCAATCCTTTGACTGCATGGAATGCCTTTGCCGCGCCTTCGTAATTCTTCTTTGCAATGTACGATTCTCCGAGCATCCGGTATGCGTCAGGTGCCGCATCGGCGGTTGAATATTTCTTTGTCACCTGATCAAAAAAAGGAATCGCCGCATCGTAATCTTTCTGTTCGTAGTAGATCATGCCCGATTCATACAAGGCGTTGTCTGCATATTCGCCGTTGGGACGCAAGGAAACAACTTGACTGAAAATTTCAAGCGCCTTCTTTGTATCGCCGGAAAATCTTACCGCCTGAGCTTTTCGGAAAAGGGAGTTGTACGCGACATCATCGGTGCCCGACGCAAGATCCCCAAATACCGATGCGGCTTTGGTGAAATCATTTGTCTTCAAATAGGTCCAGCCTATTGAGTAGGCCACCGTTCGAACGAGCGAATTAGACGGATAATTCTTGCAGAATGCTTCATACAGCATTCGTGCCTTTAAATAATCTTGAAGATTGTAGTAGTCTTCCGCAACGCAATAATCGGCTGCCGCCTTCTCAGTCGAATCCGAAATGGAGAGTTTTGCCGCTGAAAGGTAGTCGATGCTTTTCTGAAATTGGCCATTTTTGTTATAGCATTCGCCAATTCTGACAGTCGTCGTTGACCGGAGATCGCTCTGCTTCTTATCGTCCAGCAGCCTTTGGTAGAATGAAATCGCCTTTTGAAAATCTTTATGCTGCTCGGCCGCCCACCCTAGCGAATAGAGGGCGTAATCAGCAAGCTTGTTGGAAGGGTACTTATCGGCGCTGAGGTTATAGTACATGGATGCGTCAGCGAGATCGTCAGTCTTAAAGTATGCTTCGCCGATCCAATAGGATGCCTCACCCGCCAAATCGCTTTGACCGTAACTATCGATGATTTCCTTATAGAACGGTATCGCATCGGCGAAATGATGAAGCTTGAAATTAGCTTCTCCTAGCCTGAACAAAGCGTCCGCGCGGAGTTTATGCCTTGGGAATTCGCGGGTGAATGATCTCAGAACAGAAATCGACTCGACGTATTCTCCCATAGCATAGCGGCATTCGGCATAGAGGAAAATAGCGTCAGGGCGTTTGGAACTGGCAGGATACTGGTCTATAAACTTCTGAAATTGATCTGAGGCGAGTTGGTAGAGTTTGTCTTGATACAACCCGAACGCGAAAGCGTAGTCTTGCTCTTCCTGAATACCGGCGCTACCGGCTTGCGCCATGAGATAAGGCGGAGGAACGCTGCTGAGTAAAGCCACAGCAAGTAAGAAATGAACAAACCATCTCACGTCGAGCTTTTCCCTCTCAGAATCGCCCATTTAAAGTAAAGGTTTTAATAGATGTATTAACCTAATCAATTTACTATATAGATGGGTATCTGTCAAGGGGAGGGGCAAGGTTGTGATTTCCAGCATTTACGCCGAATAAATGCCGTCGATATGAATTTTAATACAGCAGCAGCGATATTATGCTCTATGAAACTCCTGCAGGCTCTTCACTGTCATTTTACCATGCCGGATTTCTTCAATCGCTCTCACCGCAGTGGCGGCGGCCGAGAGAGTAGTGATAAAAGCTACTTTGTGCTCGATAGCAGCCCATCCGATAGAGTACTCGTCAAACCGCGACTCCTCACCAAGCGGAGTATTGATGACCAGATCGACTTCTCCGTTCTTGATATGGTCGACAATGTTCGGTCTGCCTTCTTGCACCTTGAAAACCTGTTTATTGATGATCCCATGTGAGGTGAGAAACTTCGATGTGCCTTCGGTGGAAACAATGTTAAATCCAAGCTTGATGTAATCTTGTACGATCTTCACCGTCCCATCGTTCTTGTCATTTTCGTTAACGCTCACAAAGACTGTCCCTCGCTCGGGAAGAGCGTTACCCGCACTGATCTGCGATTTTGCGATCGACGCTCCGAACGACCCCGATATGCCCATCACCTCGCCTGTGGAACGCATTTCAGGGCCGAGAAACATTGTCACCTTCGGAAACTTTGAAAAAGGAAAAACAGCCTCTTTGACAGAAATGTGCTTCACCTTTTTGAAATCAAAGTCGAGAACGCCGAGATCTTTGAGTTTTTTCCCTACCATGACCTTCGCGGCAACTTTAGCAAGAGGAAGGCCCGTCGCCTTGCTGACAAACGGAACTGTCCGTGAGGCACGCGGGTTGACTTCCAGGACATAGACAATGGTGTCCTTCATCGCAAACTGAACGTTCAGCAGGCCGACGACGTTCAGTGCATACGCGAGTTTCTTCGTGATTTGAATGATCTCCTCGGTTTTTTCAGCGCTGAGCATGAACGGAGGCAACACGCACGCACTGTCCCCCGAATGAATCCCCGCTTCTTCGATGTGCTCCATGACACCGCCGATCAAGACGTTGTCGCCGTCGCACACGGCATCCACATCGAATTCGAACGCGTCCTCCAGAAAATTGTCGATCAAAATCGGATGCTCGGGAGAAACGTCGACTGCTTTTTTCATGTACTCTTTGAGCGATGCCGTGTTATAGCAGATCTCCATCGCACGCCCGCCGAGGACGTACGAGGGACGAACAAGCACGGGGAACCCGATTTCTTCCGCTACCAGAACGGCGTCCCGGATCGAAAACGCGGTCCCATATTTCGGATGCGAGATGTTGTGCTGCCGAAGCAGCGCGCCAAACCGTTTGCGATCCTCCGCCACGTCGATTCCGTCTGTCGAAGTCCCAAGAATCCGGACACCGTGCGATTCAAGTTCTTTCGCTATCTTAAGCGGCGTCTGCCCTCCAAAGCTGACGATGATCCCTTCGGGCTGTTCGAGCTCGCAAATGTTCAAGACATCCTCGACCGTCAGCGGCTCAAAATAGAGTTTGTCGGTAGTGTCGTAGTCGGTAGAGACCGTCTCAGGATTGCAGTTGATCATGATGGTCTCATACCCTTCTTCCCGCAGAGCATAAACCCCGTGAACGCAGCAATAATCAAACTCAATACCCTGTCCGATCCTGTTCGGCCCGCCGCCCAGAATGATCACTTTCTTTTTCTCCGAACGGACAGATTCATTCTCTTTCTCGTACGTCGAGTAATGATACGGCGTATGCGCCTCAAACTCCGCAGCGCACGTGTCGACAGTTTTATAGACAGGAACTACGCCAAGATTTTTGCGCAAGTCCCTGACGGAATCCTCAGTCGTTTTCCAAATGTGTGCGAGCTGCTTGTCGGAAAACCCGTACTGTTTCGCCTTCAGAAGAGCTTCGGCCGTTATTGTAGAGAGCTTATTCTTCATTGCATCGTGATCTGCCACCAACGTTGATAGTTCGTTTTCGGCGTCGACGATTTGCTTGATGTTGAAGAGAAACCAGGGGTCGATCTTCGTGAGTCCATGGATCTCTTCGATCGTGAACCCAAGTTGAAAGGCGTACCGGAGGAAAAAAATATTGCTCGGTTTCGGCCTCCGAAGCTGATCCTTCACTTTTCGTATCCACTCGGTCTTTGATTTTGCTGAGAGCTTCCGGTGGTCGAAAGCGTCCTTCCCGTCTGCTCCGAGTCCGGCCCGTCCGGTTTCAAGCGACCGGAGCGCTTTCTGCAGCGCCTCCTTGAATGTCCGGCCGAACGCCATCGCCTCGCCAACCGACTTCATTTGAACGCCTAGTGTTTCATCCACTCCTTTGAATTTCTCAAAATCCCAGCGGGGGATCTTCACGACGGTATAATCGATCGTCGGCTCAAACGATGCCGGCGTTAATTTTGTGATATCGTTTGGAATTTCGTCCAGCGAATAGCCGACCGCGAGTTTGGCCGCGATCTTTGCTATCGGAAAGCCTGTCGCTTTGGACGCCAGAGCCGAACTCCGCGACACGCGCGGATTCATCTCGATGATGTACATTTTCCCATCTGCGGGGTTGATCGCGAACTGGACGTTCGATCCCCCGGTATCCACCCCGATGGCCCTCATGACGGTGATCGCCGCATCCCGCATATACTGGTATTCCTTGTCCGTCAGCGTTTGCGCCGGCGCGACGGTAATTGAATCTCCGGTATGCACCCCCATCGGATCAAAATTCTCAATCGAACAAATGATCACGACATTGTCTTTCGAGTCGCGCATGACCTCCAGTTCATATTCCTTCCACCCGATCACCGACTCCTCGATGAGCACTTCATGAATAGGGCTGTTCGTGATGCCGTGCTCGACGATGGAACGGAACTCTTCAATATTGTATGCGATCCCTCCCCCGGTCCCGCCGAGAGTAAATGAGGGGCGAATAATGATCGGGAAGCCGATTCCGTCGACAATTTTCAGCGCTTCTTCATAGCTGTAAACAAACCCGCCGCGGGGCATATGAAGGCCGGCGGCGCGCATTGTCTTCTGAAAAAGCTGGCGGTCCTCCGCCTTTTTTATCGCTTCCAATTTCGCCCCTATCAATTCAACGCCATATTTTTCAAGGATTCCGCGTTCGGCCAGGGCGACAGCAGTATTGAGTGCGGTCTGCCCCCCCATCGTCGGAAGTATTGCGTCCGGCCTTTCCTTTTCGATGATCATCTCGACGAATTCCGGAGTGATCGGCTCGACGTACGTGGCATCGGCGAGGTCCGGGTCGGTCATGATGGTCGCCGGATTGCTGTTGATGAGGATGACGCGGTAGCCCTCTTCGCGGAGGACCTTGCATGCCTGGGTTCCGGAATAGTCAAACTCGCACGCCTGGCCGATCACGATCGGTCCGCTCCCGATGATGAGAATCGATTTGATGTCTGTTCGTTTTGGCATTGGGAAAAGCAGGATTGTTTTAGGTACACAAAAACCTGACGGCCGAAAGCGCGTCAGGTTCATTTCACCGCGTCATATTATACAAAATATTTTGGAGGATTACAATTTACATTTGCCGGATGATCGAAGAAAAACAATATGTGAGTTCTGAAAAAGACCTAGCTTATGAAACATCGTTTTCTTCACGAGCATTACGCGATGACAGGACAATGCCTTTGTCCGGCGTATCAGCAGCACCCGAATTCGGGCGGGTCGTTCTTTCCGTTCGGAGCATAGACGAGATGCCCTCCGGTAAAGTACTCCTTCTTCACGAGTATACGATACCAGCGTTTCGCTGAATCGATGAGGATGATGGCGGCGCAAAGCATAATGATTACCGTGAGGAGAGAGTTCAGGTATCCTTGAAACCGTGTCGCGGGATTTTCAGTCATCGGCAGAAAATTATCGGTGATATTCAACAAACCGGCCGAGAAGGTCGTAATGGAAACGAACGCAAGGGGCAGCATCGCCACCCATACATATTTTTGTTTTCCCGAGTTGATGATCGCCGTCGCCGCAACACACAACGCCACACTTGCCAGCAGTTGGTTCGCAACGCCGAACATAGGCCATATGCTGCTGATGCTCCCCGTGTGGATGAAATATGCCCAGGAACAAACGATGAATCCCGTGGAGAGGAGCGTTCCCGGCATCCAGTCCGTTCTTTCGAACGGCTTGTAAAACTTTCCGACAAATTCCTGAACGAGAAACCTGCCGACACGCGTTCCGGCATCAATCGTCGTCAATATGAACAATGCTTCGAACATGATGGCAAAATGATACCAGTACGACATCAGTCCTTTCATTCCGGGAAGTGCGGTGAAGATCTGCGCAAATCCTACGGCGAGCGACACGGCCCCGCCCGGGCGCCCCGCGATCGTTTCGCCAACTTCGCGGGAAAGCTCGGTAAGATTCACCGTGGGAATTCCTAGCGCGGCAAATTTTTGAGCAGGAACATTTATCGCAAAGTAATCACCCGGGAACAACGAACTGGCGGCAACCAATGCGATGATCCCTACCAACCCTTCCATCAGCATCGCACCGTATCCGATCATTCGGGCATCGGTTTCCTTGTCGAGCATTTTCGGAGTCGTTCCCGATGAAACAAGCGCATGGAAACCGGAGATCGCTCCGCATGCAATTGTGACAAAGACGAACGGAAAGATCTTCCCCGGAATGATCGGCCCTCCGCCGTGGATAAACTCGGTTACCATCGGCATCTTCAACTCCGGCATGACGACAAAAACGCCGATCACGAGGGCAGCGATAGTACCAATCTTCATGTATGAACTCAAATAATCGCGCGGCGCAAGGAGCAGCCACACCGGAAGAATCGAGGCGACAAATCCGTACGCGGCCATCAGGTTAATGATCCCTGCCCTCGAGAATGTAAAATACGGCTCGAGCCATGATCCCGGGATGTAGCTCCCGACAAACACCGACATAAGAACTCCCACGACACCGATAACGCTCGCTTCGGCGATCCTTCCTTTTCTGATCCTGTACATATAGAGTCCGACAAACAACGCGAGAGGGATCGTCATTGCTATCGTAAACGTTCCCCATGCGCTGTCGTGCAGGGCGTTCGCAACGGCAAGTCCGAGTCCCGCAAGAGCGATGATCACGATGAAGAGAATGGCGATCGACGCGATAACGCCGGAGAGCGGGCTCACCTCATGCCGCGCGATTTCCGCAAGAGACTTTCCGTTCCTGCGGATTGAGAGCCCGAGAATAAGAAAGTCGTGCACCGCGCCCCCGAGAACAACGCCGATCAACAGCCACAAGAATCCGGGGAGGAATCCGAATTGGGCTGCAAGCACCGGACCGATCAGCGGACCGGCGCCGGAGATGGCCGCAAAATGATGGCCGAACAACACCCATTTGTTCGTCGGGATGTAATTGCTGCCATCGTTAAACGTGTGAGCGGGCGTTGTCCGGCTGTCGTTCAGCGCAATGACTTTTGCAGCGATGAATGCACTGTAATAGCGGTACATGATCGCCATAACGCACATGGCACCGAGCAAATACGGAACAGCATTCATGCAATTGACTCAGGTTGTTGGGCGGATACTATGACATTATTTTCGATTGACGATTTGCAGTTTCCGATCTATTTCCTGACGGCAACCATTCAATCGTAAATTGCAGATCGACAATCGTAACTCTCAAAAAGCATTCCTGTAATGCACGAATTTCTTGGTTCCGTTCTCGCTGCTTATCGTGATAACATCAAATCGGCAGGAAATATTCGTCAGCTTTTTTTCTTGAACGTATCCTTCGGCGGTCCTTCGAATCAGTTCCTGCTTCGCCGGCGTCATGGCTTCCTCCGGCGAACCGAACCGGGTACTCCGGCGCATCTTCACTTCAACAAAAACGAGAACGTCCCCGTCTTTCGCGACAACATCGATCTCACCATGATTGAAAACATAATTCCGGTCAAGGATGGCAAACCCCTGCCGCCGTAAGAATGAAACGGCATCCCATTCACCGTGATTCCCGATCGATCGTGCGAACATTTTCCCCCGTCAGAACAACTTCAGTGCCTTCAGCAACAAAAAAAGAAACAGCACGAAAAAAATCAAAACAAAAAGGGACGATTTCTTTGAGGCATTTAATCCGAGCTTTGAAGAAAGGGTTGTTGCACGCTGAAGGTCATCTTCGCTCAATCGTTTCAACGATGCTTCAAGGTTCGCAGTCACGGACTCCCATGCGACCGATAAGAGATCTTTTTCATCGGTTGAAGAGGAAAATTTCTTCCTTCCAATATTTTCAAACTTCAGGGGGAGCAGCAGGCGTACTCGCACATAAACGTCACGCGTGATGTAAATCTTGGATGGGGGGACGAGCGATAGGAGTTCTTTCGCCATATCGACCCCGGTGCCCTTGCATTCTCCTTCCGAAAGATACAATTCACCGAAATGAATTCCCATGCATGCGTTAAGAAATTTGCCATCGGCGTTCATTGCATCGTACTTCGCCATACGTTCCTGCATATCGATGGCGCAGTTGACCGCCTCAGCGGCATCTTCGAACTCGGCAATCATGAGGCCGTCCGAAGCGGCGACAACCGCGCCCCGATGTTCCGGAACACGCGCCGCCATTACCTCGGCATAATGATTGAGCGAGTTTGCTGGGAGTGATTCCTGGTGTTCAGGATGTGAGCACAAGATCGCCGACAGGTGCCGACCAGAAGCTGCAGCAGGAATGTTCATGCGACTACCGTAATGCCGGTGGAATCTACGCTTGGAATATGAAATGTCTTTCGATGAATTTCGGAAAGCCCATACTGGTGTATCGCTGCGATATGTTCGCGGGTTCCATACCCTTTGTGTTTTGCAAAACCGTAGTGCGGAAATGCTATGTCGTATTCTCTCATAAGCGAGTCCCGGGTTACCTTCGCGATGATCGAAGCTGCTGCGATTGAGTGCGACAATGCGTCGCCTTTGATGATATTGTGGACCGGTAGCGTTTCATGGTGGAAGAAATTTCCATCCACGAGAAGCTGATCGGGTTGAACATTCAGTTCTGCGATCGCTTTATGCATCGCGAGCATCGACGCCTGGAGAATGTTGATCCGGTCGATGACATCGTGTCCCACCCTGCCGACACCGAATGCGACCGCCTCGCGACAGATGACGTGGTAAAGTTCTTCGCGCCTGTCTTCTGACAGCTTTTTAGAATCGTCGACAAAAGGAATACGGACGTCGGGTTTGAAAATGACGGCAGCGGCAATAACCGGACCCGCCAACGGACCTCTTCCCGCTTCATCGACTCCGGCAACGCAGAGAATATTCCTTTTCCAATATTCCCGCTCATATCGGAGCAGGTCTTTTGGTTCCCGTGTCCGACGCGTGTGAACTTGTTCGATTTGTATCATCTGAAGGTATTCTATTCTCCCGCGCGTACTTTATTCTCAACTGAGATAGATCGCGATCAGACCGATCAGCATATCGTATTTGAGAATGACGCTGAGTTTATTAAGGTTTTTCGGACTAGAATTTTTCCACATCGACAGGAGCACAAATGCAACGACACAATCAACGCCGACGAAGACGATAACGAAATAGAGAACTCCGTATTGATGGTCGGCGAACGGAACTATCGTCGACCCGACAACGGCGAGGAGAAACAATGTCGCGACAACCAAAGCCGGCCTCATTCCAAACTTTACCGGAAATGTCGATGCGTGATGGAGTGCGTCCCCTTCGACATCCTCCATGTCTTTTATCAGTTCGCGCCCGATATTGATGAGCAACGCGAAGATTGCGGGGATGATCGCCCGATCAATATTTCCAACCGCGGCTCCGCCGTAAATGAACGCCAAGCCGGTCAGCAGCCCGACGGTCACATTTCCAAAAAGGGGCGTGCTCTTTAGTCTGTAGCTGTAGAAGAAAATGAGAACCACGGCTCCGGCTGCGATCACCTGCGCTACCGAATGTAAAAAAAGATTCAATAATAAACCAACAGAGGTAAGAAGTGCGTAGAAAACTGCCGCAGAACGCAGCGTCACAGCGCCTCTTGGCAGAGGCCGTTCGGGCTTGTTGATGCGGTCGATCCCCACGTCAAAAATATCGTTGATGACCATCCCGCCGCCGCCGATCAGCCCTGCGGCGAGCGATGCCAAAATCATCGCAGGGGTATGCCCTGCATCCCCGCCGGCGAGCAAGCACGAGACAAAGACCGACATGACCGTGATAACAAAATTCGACGGGCGGAGGAGTTCTATGTAACGCTCTATAAACAATGAAAAGTCATATGCTGTTGGTTAAAAATCATTTGCGATGCCGAAATGAATTTTCGCAGTGCTGAACGTATCTCCCTCTCCCAGAGCAAGGCTGACCTGGAGAATGCCCAGCGATGTATCGAGACGAGTACCCACGCCGTAACCGTACAGAAATTTTTCTTGCGATGGAAGCGCATGAAGAACATCAGGAGGCTTTGAAAAGTACCCGGCGTCCACAAAGCCGAAGACGCTCGAAAGTCTGCCGGTCAAAAAGCGGTATTCAAAATTTGACCAAAGCACTTGCGACCCATAGAATTGGTTCTCACGATATCCCCGCACGGTGTTCGTCCCGCCGATCTGAAAAAGATCACTCTGCTCCAACTCGCTGGAAGTGATCTTCCTTCCGTGAAATCCGGCGAGCAGGACCTGCCTTGTGAAGAGCGGGTGATAATATTCCATGTCCATCGATAACTGCTCAACAAGAAAGCTTTGATTCGGCGCAAGCGAAAGATACTGCTGCGGGCCCGTGATGTTCTTCGTACCGCGGCTGTATGCCGTCGCATAACTGATTCCCGATGTCGGGTTCCGAACGTCGTTGCGCGTGTCGTAATGGATCTCGCCTCCATATGATAGAAGGCTGCTCTCAAACACAGTAAAATAACTCAAATTTGCCGAGGGAACAACAGACTCCTGGCTGAGCGTCGCAGAAATTGAAAGTTCGGTCGTGATGTTAATGTCTGCCCGAAAGTCGAATCTGGTCTTAATATACGACGAATCCTGTTTCCGCTGGAGAATTCCAATCCCTGCGTTTACCGGCAGTCCTGCGACCCATGGCTCGTTGTAGGTTGCTTCGAGTTCCTGAGTCGATTGGGTTTCCCGCTGCCAACGTATTACGGCCTTCCGATCCGTCCCGAATAAATTCTTCATAGATACGAACACATATCCGGTGAAATACCCGCTCCCTTCTCCCGGCAGGGGGGGGACGTAGCCAACGATGCCGTCGAAATTATTTGTATTGCCTTCCTGAACGGCAATCGATAATCCTCCGCTGACAGTGTCTGACAATCCTGGGTCGCGAGAAAGATATAATTGCGGAGCTTCGACGGAAGAAAATATTCCGAGCCGTTCAAGCCTTCGCCGTATGCCGTCGACCTTCTCCTGATTATAGATTTCAAAAGGCTGAAGATACGCTTCCCGAGTGATGACATTGCCCCGCGTCGACGCATTACCGCGGATTTTCAGTTCGGTTAGGTACACGCGCGGACCTTCCGTGACCGTGAGATCAAATGTTAGCTTCGAAGCATCAAGAGAATCCACCTCAAGAGAATCGATACGCACTTTCGCCAACGGATACCCCTCGTTCTCGTAACGGGTGAGGAGGTCGTCAATATCCTTTTCGATGACCGACTGGCGAAGGAGAGCTCCGGGCGCAGTTTCAAATTGTCTTCGGACGTCGCCGGGCGGAAACGCCGTTACCCCCGAGATCCCGATACGCGCGATAAGGGATTGATTTCCTTCATACAAGAAAAAATCCAGCCCGACGGCGGCACTGTCGGCGGAAAAAATTCGTTGAACGGAATCCACCCGCGCGAAGTAGAACCCTTCATCCCGATAATGATCCATCAGCGATTGAACGGACGCATGAATCCCGTCCGGAGAATACGCTCCTCCCCGTGAAATCGGGATGAATTGAAGCAACTCCCGCTGAGAGAAATAACGATTGCCGTGAAATTCGAGCGAAGTGAATTTTGCTTGAGAGAAAAGAGCGTAAGGGAGGAGGCCCATCACAATACAATATCCGGGCAGGCGTCGACGGCACATCATTGACAGTGCAGCGATGACTGCAGCGGCCGCACTATTTATTCGCGCGTTCCACCAAATCCCAAATCGGCGTGACGAGCCGGTAATCACCGAAACCAGAATCATCGACGAAAACAATTTGCCTGTCAAATTCGTAGTACGTCCAAATTTCGTAGGGTTTAGAATCGATCTCAAACGGGTGACGGTCGACAGCTCCCGGCGCCCCCAGGATGATGAACGTCATCCCCATATCCGTACGCCATCCCTCCATAAAATGAGAAAAATGTTCGTTAGCGTATTGAACGCGGCTGTAGTACTCTTCCATTTTTTCGTTGCGCTGCGTACCGGGGCTTGGGTTCCGTTTTCGCCAGAATTCCTGAAAAAGTTTTTGCTTTTCTTCTAGAGTAGACGCATCCGCCATCGCATCGTACTCTTTGCTGCTGGCAATATACTTCGTTTGCCGTATTGCAAGATCAATGTCTGCGAGCGTCGTAGGCAGGCTTCTCCATCGCATAACGAACGCGCGTCTTTTCTGAGCAGTGTACGTCTCGGCGGTATCCGATTTCCTTAACGTCTGTGCATCGATCTCCAGGAGATACGCACCGGCTGGAAATCGTGCACTGTCCATCACCGCGATCACTTCCGACTTCTTTCCTTCCAGACGGCGGCGCTCGCTTTGGATGTACATCCGTTTTTCTTTTTTGTCCACCACCTGATAGGTGAGTATGACCGAATCCGCACCATTTGCGTTGTAAACCTCGAAGAAGAAAGAGAAGCCATGAGGGAGGTCATAGAGATTGCCCGAGACGTTCGGTACGAGCGTCGACTGCCCCGCCTCCGTCGTCACGTGGTTCACCAGCATGATATCGCTGACCGAGAACGGCGTCTCGGAATAATCGGGGACGGTCATTTTCCTTACTTGCGTGTAGATCTTACCCGATTCTCTCTCGCGCAATTCGGCATGCAGCTGATATGCTCCGGGCGCCAGGGTAAACGAACCCATCGCAGGACTAAATTCTCTTTTCGATTGAGTTTCGTCAAAAGCCCGAACGCAAATAACTTTGTTCCAGGTTTTTTCGAGAACGCCGGTGCCCTCTTCGTTGAGAATATCGATGGTAATTTCATAGCGTGCTACGAACCCGGAGTCGGTGGCCGCAAATTGCAGCACTTCGAAAGGAACTTCAGAGTAAACGTCAATACGAGCCGACGATGAGTCGTTCGAGCGGAAGCTTAACGCATCCATATAGAATGGAGGAATGCCGATAGGGGCGTGGTCTGAGCGGTTATCGACCTGAGCCCGGAGAGGTCCGACCTGGGAAATAATGAAGAACATGCCGACGACAAGTTTTCGCATTTGTGCAGTGCGCGATTGAATGTTTTTTTCAGCCGTATGCTGCGTTCATACTATATCGCCGTAGAGGTCGAACTCTGCGGCATCGGTAACAAGCACATCAACAAAATCGCCGACTGAAAGGTGTCGCCCATTCGCCGGTGTGATAAATATTTCATTGTCTATTTCGGGAGCGTCCCATACCGTCCGGCCAATGTGCGACCCGTCTTCACACCGCTCGACGACGGCTCGGACAATTTTCCCGATGCGCCCTTCATTCCTTTCTCGTGAAATTTCTTTCTGCACATCCATGATCCTTGCCCGGCGGGCTTCTTTCTCATCATGCGGGATCGGATCGCCGAGGCCGTATGCACCGGTACCGTCCTCCTGCGAGTACGTAAAAACTCCGAGCCGGTCAAAGCGAACAACTTTTATGAAATTGATCAACTCCTCGACGTCGCGATCAGTCTCGTTGGGATAACCTGTGATCAATGTCGTGCGCAGCGCAATATCGGGCACCGCCTTTCGCACCGATTCGATGAGCGATTCCATTGCGCGCCGGGTTATTCCCCGGCGCATCGATTTGAGGACGTTATCGGAAGCATGCTGAATAGGCATGTCCATGTACCGGCAAATTTTCGGATTTTCCTGGAAGGACTGGAGGACATCGTGAGGAAATTTTGCCGGGTATGCGTACATCAGCCGCACCCATTCCAGCTCTTTCACATTTGCCAGAGAATTGAGGAGCGAGGCAAGTTTTCTCTGGCCGTAGAGGTCCAGCCCGTAGTATGTCGTGTCCTGGCCGATCACGATCAGCTCTTTCACTCCTTTATTGACGAGTTTCATTACTTCGTCCATGATCTCGCCCGCGGGCTTTGAGCGATGGACTCCGCGCATAATAGGAATTGCGCAGAAGGAGCAGGGATTATCGCAGCCCTCTGAAATTTTCAGGTAGGCGGAATACTGAGGCGTCGAAAGCTGACGCTCTCCGAGTAGTTCATACTTGTAGTTCCCGCCCAACTCGCTGACGATCATCGGCACGTCGTTCGAGCCAAAGAAGCGGTCGACCTCGGGAATCTCCCTGACAAGGTCATCATGGTAGCGCTCCGAAAGGCAACCCATGACAATGACCCTTTCAAGTCTTCCTTCATTCTTCAACTTGACAGCCTCGAGAATTGTATCGACAGACTGTTTTTTTGCTTCGTCGATGAAGCCGCATGTGTTGATGACCGCAATAGACGCGTCGGAAATTGAGGAAGTCACTTCGAGGTCGTTCCCTTCCAGCTGGCTCCAGAGCGCTTCGGAATCGACTTGATTCTTTGCACAGCCAAGGGTGATAATGGTGACTTTTTTGGATGGCTTGTCCACTCGGGCTCCTTCTCTCAACTTCGTCAAGACAACACTGCGATGGTTAGATAAAGATACAAAATCGGTGAGACAAATATCAAACTATCAAACCGGTCGAACACACCACCGTGACCCGGGATCAACGCTGATGAATCTTTCACGCCGGCATCCCGCTTGAACAATGATTCCACCAGGTCCCCTAATTGCCCGAAGACGCCTATAATAACGCCCATCAGGATGGCCTGTTGGAATTTGAGATAAGGAAGAACGAAATGCTGTGCAACGGCCATCGCGGCAACCGCACCGAAGAAACCCCATACAGCGCCTTCCCACGTCTTATTCGGACTCACCCGTTCAAACAGTTTATGCCGGCCGGTCGCTAATCCTCCAAAATATGCCGCGGTGTCGCACATCCAGATGGAGGCGAAGATTGCGATGATCGTCAGACCTCCCCATGCATACGCAGCGGAATGTAACGCCGCATCTGAACTGTCATGTGCACCGGCCAGAGCATCCTGCACGAGGCGGAGTGGAAACTCGCTCCCGAACTGTTCACGGATCCCGATGAATGTGCTGAGAAATGCGCCGATATACACCACGCCGAGAATGGTGTATCCTGCATTAACGAATACCGAACCTTTGTTCCGGAAAAGTTCAAGAAGAAGGACGAGGACGAAGAAAATCAAAAGGACCGCAAAGAGAATCTGCGATGTCGTGAGAAGCGGAGCGGGGACTTCTCGCCCGTACAAAATGCCCGAAAAGAACGATCGGATGCCTGCGTGAAAAAATACCCCGTTGATCGCAACCGCGGCCGCTGTTCCAAGCGTCCGCTGCGGGGATGCTCCTTTTAAGACCGACATCGCATAGAATTCATTCAACGCAAGGCAGCAGATCACAACGACAAAAAGAAAAAAAGGGAATCCGCCAAAGTACGAAATAAACAGGACGACCGGGACGGCGACGACCGCAACCAGTACTCGCGAGGCAAGGTTTGAAAATCTCGCCGTCATTGCGCACCACCCTCTTTGATTATAAATTCACCCAGGTCCATCTCATCGATGAGACCTCGGGCTGCTTTGATCGATTCAGCCTTCACAAAAATAGTTACGAACCGATCGTCCGTCAAGCTGCAGAAATGGGAGAACTTCATTGCTGAAAACTGAAGGGCCGGTATACCGTTAAGAGAAAGATTTTTCGTCAATATGTCAGCTTCAAATTCACTTGCGACAGCCGCGAGGTTGATATGGGCAGGCATCAACTGAGAATGGAAAACATCGTCGCAATACAATTTGTTTTCCTTTGCCACCGAACAATCGTCGCACACCGGTTTGCCGCAGACAACGCAAACGCCGATGGCACGCGTGCCTGAGTGATTCTCACATTCAACAATATCCTGCAGTCCAAGGACTCTTCCGCAGGCCGTGCAGAACAACGCTTGCCCGGTACTTGTGCGATGACAGCGCTGACAGATCACGCGGACGCTCCTTTAAAGGCGGATTCGTCAAGCCGTGAAGTCACTTGCCAATAAAAATACATCGTGACAACAAAGATGATAATGAAGCCTGCCGTTGTCGAAAAGACAAATGTCGCTGAATAGTCGGATAGCGAATCGAACATGGAAAGCGCCGGGGAATCTTTTATGGCCGGTTCATAGTACACGCCGACGACGGAGACAAGGTTATTTATGAAATGAGCAGCCATAGGAATCACAATCGTGCCCGACCTGGCCATAAAGAACCCGAACAAAACTCCTAAACTGACGAGCGGAACCACAAGAAATGGGTTCACGTGGTATAACCCGAAGATCATTCCTGTAAAAACGAACCCCCATTTCTTATTCGTCGCAAGCGTCAAATTCTTCTGGATCAATCCCCGGAAGAGAAGCTCTTCGCAGATCGCCGGGGTCAACGCAACAACAATAATAACAAAAAGGAGCTCGGATGGTGAGTGTGCCTGCACGAGCATCGTCATCGTCTCTTCGATCAGCTTTCGGACTGTTTCTATGAACGGGCGGAGCGATTCCGGGAGCGGGATTTTATCCTGAAAAAAGAGATATCCCTCCATCGCCTGCTGAAGAGAGAACACTCCGATCACGGCAAGAACAAATTCGCTGGCTTTCGGCATCCGCCGGGGGAGTACCGCACGCGTTGAACCATGCTGGAACCTCATTAAGATGAGCGTCGGTATCAGCAAAAATACAATTTGTGAGATCATGGTAGCGAGACGCATCATCTGCACGTTTTCAAGTGTGACAGAAGTACCGAAGATCAGCCAGGTTAACCCTCCCCCGACAACCTGATAAAGAAAAAATATTGCGGCAAGCGCAAGGAACACGAATCCAAGCGGATTCATTCTCAACGCGTCTACCCCTGGCGGCAATACCTCCGAGGCCTCTTCTGCCGGGGGGAGGCCGGCGTTATTTTCGAGGCGTTCGTCCATGAGACCCGAAGTGTTGTTTAATCAGTGCAGCGAGCAGGGGTACCATGATCTCGTGATGGCCGGCAAAATCGTACCCCTTTCCGGTCTTTTGCGTCGGGCGAAGGACTACGTTCATCAGCGGCCGGTAATGCCGCAGCATGTCAAAATTCGCCGTCGTAAACCCGTGCGCTTTGCTTCCGAGATTGCGGGCAACGGTCAGCGCTTTCAAAAAGACTTCGGGCATGATGACCGCCGACCCAATATTCAGCACGACGCCGCCATTGACAAGATCTTTCACAACGTTGGAGAAGATTTTGAAATCTCGAAAGCTCAATTCGCCGGTCGCAGCGCCGTCCATCGTCGGCTGTTGGTGGACAATATCTGTGCCGATCGCCGCATGGACGGTAACGGGAATGTCAAGTTCGAAGCATGTTCCGAGGATGCTCAGCTTCTTATTTTTTGCCCGTGCTTCGACCAATGCACGTCCGAGCGTTTCACCGTATCCCATCGTACTCATGGCATAGCCGATGGAAAGCGAGTTATTGATGAACTCTCCCGTCTCTCGTGACATCCCGAATTTGCCGTCAAGCATGTTTTCAGCAACGTCCTCCGACGTTTTCCCCCACAATGCCGTTTCCACGTCGTGGATCGCTGCGGCACTGTTCATTGCAACCGCAGTCACAATCTTCCTCCGGACAAGATCAAGGATGATCGGCGATAAACCGACCTTGATAACATGCGCACCCATCATCACGATAACGGGCTTTCTCTCTTTTCGCGCACGGACGATGTCAGCGACCAGGGTCTTGAGTTGAGCCGCGGCGAGGATGTTCGGCAGCGACCTGGCAAACGCAGCGAACGATTGCTTTGACGGGTCGAAGGGAGCGCCAAAATCCTTTGGAGCCACCTTGCTCTTGCGCGAAACGATCGAAATTGTCTTGACCTTCGAGAGGTCCGCCTGTACATATTTTGACATCTATTTGACCCTCGCTTTCAAATCGCCGTTAATACCGGAGTACTCGCGCAACTCCGACCCGATCGAACCGATCAGGACTTTTGTCGTAATCTTCACCGGAATTTTTCTGTCGTCATCGGAAAGCCAAATAAGCACTCTGCCGTCGCTCTTAAAGAGACCTCCCTCTTTCGCCAGGGGTTCGACGATGATGCATTTGAATGTACCCGCTTCTACTTTGATTGTCTCTCTCCCGATGAATTGCACATCAAGATCATACGTTGAGTCTTTATAGAAGTTTTGAAGATGGATCCTTTCCCCGATTTTCTTATTTGAAAAATCCAGCGTCCTGACAAAGAAGAATGCCGACATGATATCGTTGACCTTTGGCGGTATGGGATACTGTTTATCGCCGACTTTTGCTACATGATTGAGCTGGTCAAATTCCGCAACGAAATCGCGACGGTAGTGACCCTCTTTGACATGCTGTTCAAACCGCCACGGGTATACTTCACGCACGTCGAGATACGTTTCGTACCGGTCGCGGACTTCGAAAAACCAGGAAAATGTCGGCGTTGAGTTGACCTCAAACATCACTTTGAAACATTGATGCGCGCCAACGGTATCATATTCGGGAATCGAAATGACCGCCTGGCCTGCAGTGATAAATCCATAGCCAACATTGAACACTAACCGTTCGCCGACGGTAAACGCGGATTGACCCGGGTCCTCTTTCGGCTTGCCAGTTTGGAAAGCGGAGGACGAACTGACTCCCAGCAAAGCCAGAAGTGCGAATGCTACGATGTTCCGTACTGTTGACATAGTGAGATTAATCTTGTTCATCCAAGAATTTTTTGATCGCAGAAAATACTTCCTCAACCGCGATCTGATCCATACAAACGTTTGAACGGCACGGTGACCCCTTGCACAACGGACATTTCTGGTTGTCGGCAAGAAAGATTTTTTTTTTGCGAGTGTACGGCCCCCACCGCATAGGACTGCACTGCACGATCGGCGGAAAGAATGCGACGACCGGCGTCCCGACAAGAGCAGCGACGTGCATAGGACCGGTCGAATTTGAAACAAACACTTCTGCTCGGCGGATCAGCGCGCCAAGATCCATGAGGGAGAGTCTCCCGACGACCGAAAGCGGCGCCTTGTTCATTCCGGCGGCTACCTTGCCGACTAATCCTTCTTCACCTTTTCCACCCGTCACGACAACTTTGATCCCCAGCCTGCCCTGCACTTCATTACCCAAATTGGAAAAATTCTCCGCACTCCAATCGCGGGATGAACCGCCGCTCCCCGGGTGAAGAACGACAAACCTGTCGTGCGATGAAATGGAATTGGCGGCGAGCATAGAGTCAACAGAAGCAACCGCCGATGGAGATATTGAAAATTCAAATTCCGGTTCTTCTTCCGACTCAATTCCCAGGGCGCGGAGCAAGTTGAGATTGTATTCCACCTCGTGCCGCTTAGCGTCCTTTCGATGTTCAAACACTCTCCTGTTGAACAAGAACGAATACCACCGATACCCCGAGCCTACCCGGACATGAATTCCCGCCAGGAACATCAGCAACGCAGGACGGAAACGAGCATACGGAATTATCGCGATATCAAATCTCTTCCTGCGAATCCCCTTCAAGATCGTCAGGAGCGACCCTATGCTCGACTCGTTCTCATAAATCAAAACTTCGTCAACACACGAATTCTGGTCGACAAGTTCGCGCGTGTATTGGCGCATGAGAACGGAGATTGAAGCCTTAGGATAGCGGCGTCTGAGAAGCGGCAACATCGGCAGCGAGAGGATGACATCACCTATTCTATCGATCCGGACCAGAAGGATATTTTTAACGTCGTCGTTCAAAACATTGCCGCCGATGAAAACAGGAAAACATCTCTCGCGAATATTTTCAGATTCAATATACGGCAAACACGAGTAAGGTGCAAGGTAACCGGGCGGGAGGTCGTGCTCAGGTTTCATAAGGTGACGGACACCTTGCTGATTTATCCTGTTAGATTTTTCGGCATAGGATGATTTTTGGAGTGAGGTGTCCGTCACCTCTCACCACAAACGCAAAATTGATCGCCTCAGGCGGCGTCCACGGGGCGAAGAATTAGTCCAACGGCTGGTCGAGGATTGGAAATTTCCCCCACCCGTGAAAATCGAAGTGCCACCACTCAGACGACATCCGCAGGAATCCGTGCCGCTCCATCACTTCTTCGAGCAGCGCGCGGTTTTTCAAAACCTTGTTTGGCAACTTCATGTAGCCGCAGTGAGCTCTGTCGGTAAAATTATCAAACGGCGTGGGCATTTGAAGTTCGCGACCGAGAGAATCGATGATCGTCAGGTCTACAGCAGCACCTCGATTGTGACGGGACCCCTTGGCTGGATTTGCGACATATCGATCATCGGGCACGGCCTCCCATAATTTTTTTTGAATGGAAAGGGGGCGGTAACCGTCGAATATTTTGAGCCCAAGCCCGCGTGTACTCAATTCCTTTTGCACGGCACTGAGGCTTTCAGCCGGCTCGCGGCGCAGCAGGCATTTTACGACAGGATAGAGCTTGTGATGGGTGAAGTTATTATCCGTTGCGTAACGGATGTCGAGGACAATGGCTGGATTCACGGAAAGAACGTCGACAAGTTCGGCGCTGGATTTCTCTTGGGAGAGAGTGGGAACAGCAGACAGTAAACAGTAAAAAGTAAAAAGTAAACAGTGAACAGTAAAGATGTAAGGAAACGATGCTCCCTTTACGTCATAGAATTTCATCTGCAATCTGAACTAAATCTGAGCCATCTGCGAAATTATGAGACAAAGACCTTTGCAACCTCAAGCATCATTGACGGTTTGTTCCACAGCGCAGTACGAAAAATGCCCCCAAGCGTTCGCTTCTCAACGGGGAGTTCCAATGCACTGTCGCAGATATTGTTGAGGGTATCATCGGAGAAGCCTGCAACAGCTTCCTTAATATTATAGAACACTTCATGCCGCCATCCCAGCCGTTTATGCCAACGTTTCTCGTAGTCTGTAAGATAAGACAAGTCTCGCGTGGCGACAGCCTCCGCAGCAACCTGGCCGCCAATCATACCGCCGATCATTCCGCTGATTATTCCACCGCCGGAAACGGGGTTCACCTGATGAGCGGCATCGCCGACAACCAGAACATTGTTTGCCGCTATTCGGCTGCAGGTCTTGGCACAGGGCACACCGCCGGCGATGTGCGTAAGAATTGCGGCGTTCGGAAATTTCTTTTCCATGAACTCGTGCAGGAATTTTATCGCCGACTTCTTCTTTGCCTCCTCCACACTCAAACCGAGCCCGACGTTCGCCGTATTCTTGCCCTTCGGGAAAACCCACAGGTATCCCCCCGGCGAAACTTCGTCGCCAAAGTAGAAATCAAGAACATCCGGTTCGACGTCGATTCCCGATATCGTTATCTGAGCGCAACTCTCCATGTCGCGGATATGACACGTGGTATCGATTCCAGCCCATTTGCCGACCCGTGATTCAACGCCGTCCGCAGCGATAACGACCTTGCATCGAAGGTCCACTTTCACATCCTTGATCAAAGCACGGACGCCGACCGCCCCGCCGTCGTCGTCTTTCAGCAGATCGTATACGTAGGCCTTCGTTACGACTTCAGCTCCTTCTTTAGCTGCGAGTTTAGCGAGTTCGTAATCAAAGATGCGGCGTTCAAGCACATATCCAGTTCCGTCGAGACGCGGAACGACGCTCTTGCCGTTCGGCGCCACCAAGCGGAATTTCGTCACCGTCGACGCAATCCATTTGGGATCGGGTTCGATGAATTGAATCACTCCCTCGTGACTCACTGCCTCTCCGCATCGTACCGGATAACCGACGTCGCGATCCTTCTCAAGCATCAACACGGACGCGCCGCCGGCGGCGGCATAGCGCGCCGCGGTTGAACCCGCAGGGCCCGCACCCACAACGATAACATCGTAATCTTTTTTCATTTGAGTGAGTGCGCAAACTGAAGATTGTCCAGAGCGGAAATTTCTTTCGGAAGATCCTGGATCCCGTCCCGATGAAACTCGATCACTTCCCACGGGCATGCCCAGACGCACTTGCGGCAATTTGTGCACCGCTCTTCGATCACTGCGATCTTCGACTCCTGAAGTTCGATCGCGTCTTCTGGACAGACGCCAACGCAGCAGCCGCAATAATCGCACTTGCCGGGTCGGATATAGATCATTAAGAACGGCTTAGCCATGGAGGATAATTTTCTGAAGGAAGAGGATCATTTGATCGACAACAGCTCGACTTCGAAAATGAGCTTTGCGTTAGGAGGAATGACACCGCCGGCGCCGCGGCTTCCGTAGCCGAGCTCGGGAGGAATGAAAAATTTCGTCTTGCCGCCCACCCTCATCGTCGCCACGCCGTCGTCCCACCCTTGAATCACTTGTCCGACTCCGAGCTTGAAGGTAAACGGCAGATTCCGGTCGACGGAGCTGTCGAATTTTGTGCCGTCTTCCAGCCATCCGGTGTAATGAACGGTGACCGAGTCCCCGCGCTTCGGCGATGCGCCCGTTCCCTCCTTGATGATTTCGTATTTCATTCCGCTCTCCGTCACTCCTGTATTTTTCCGTGCACAGCTTGCAGCAATCAACGCCGCTGCCAAAAAGAAGGCGATGCTTTTCATGGATTTTTCTTTAAGTGACTAATTCTTTAAAAATAAAGAAAAGATCGCATACCTTCAAGCCCCTACCCCATCTGGAATACTTTATTGAAAACAAATTCAAGCTGAAACGTTTTCGACTTGTTCCGGCTCTCGATGTACTCTGCTACTTTCTTCAGCCGTTCGGGTATCGCAAGAATTTTTTCCTGGGCCTGTCTCCCCTTTTCCTTCAGATTGCAAAGCGTTTCCAGCCCCCAGGCCTTGATCAGAGCCTCAACGACAGAAATGTAGTCTCTCGGACCGTAAATGCCGGACCGGCGAACAACGTCGGCATACTCGTTGAAATTGCGGAGCGAATGGCCCGGCATATCGATGCTGGGCAGGATTGTGACCGCCGATGCAAGCGCTTCGTCCGGATCTCGTTTCAGCACTTCGCTGAAAACGGACCTGTAAAAGGTGTAATGGCGGGCTTCATCCATAGCAATACTATGAAGGATCTTTTGAAGAGTCGGCTCGTAGGCGCCGCATACTCTCCCGGTTCCATCGTGGGATATCTGCGTCGCTCGTTCCTGTGCAGATGTGTACACAAAAACTCGATACGGATCCTTATCCCAATCCGGGTCGAAGCCGGAGCGCACGTATTGAAATTGCGCCTTCTCCACAGCCGAAAAATTCATGATCCGAGAATCACGGCAGTAATCTCTAATAACATTTCCGTGACGATCCTCTTCTGCCGTCCACAAGAAGTTCCAGTTCTTCCAGAATGAATCATTGCCTAGATGGACGGCAATAAGACGATGAAAATGAGGAAGCCCTTCTTCAGTAATCAGATTCAGAGCGAGCGCGACTCGTCCGCTTAATGGTATTCCCTTCGCCCGTTCGCGAACTTGCTTAAGGTACAGTTCTTCATCGGTTGTTTCGTCTGCGGGCAAAAAATCGGAAGGAAACCATAGCTCGCGTTTTTCTTCGTGTTTATGCATGAGGTCCGCAACGATATCTTCCATGTCCGAAAGCACTTCAAACTTCGATGAAAGCAATAGCTGTTTATCTTTTTCTTCAAAACCTGAAGAATTTGTCATCTAAGACCTCTGATGTATGGCACGTTGGGGGTGGGGGAAGGAAAAAAAATCCATGCGTCCCCGTTCATTGCGACGTATTAAGAGCCTGAGGGGTCGCATGGATTAGAACAAATAACCAGACCGATTAATTCTGGGTAAGGATCGCGTCTTTTGCTGCCTTCGCAACACGAAACTTAACTACTTTCTTCGCCGGAATCTGGATAATCTCACCGGTCGCTGGATTTCGTCCTTGTCGCGCTTTCCGGTCGACCAGAACAAGCTTACCGACGCCGGGGATCGTAAACTGATTCTTTGCCTCGGCATATGCAAGTGTCGCCAGCTCTTCAAAGAAAGCTGTAGCCTGTTTTTTCTTCAGACCAAACTTCTTTGCAAAGTGGTCAGCAATCTGGGATTTTGTCATGGCCTTTGCCATTGGGCGCTCCTTGAATTAGTTAATTAATAATTGATTATGTGAAATGGTAAATAGAACCGCTAAGAGTATAAGAGTCATACTATAAAAACTTAGCAGAAATATAGGAAAATGGAAAATTAAAAACCAAGTATTATTTGGGAAAAATGAATGTTTTTGTATGATACGGGAAATGGCAGTTTATCGACTGTTTTCTGCGATTTTTCCTTGGGGGGCTGCGATCCCCAAAACATGCTAAAATGAGGAACTTTTCATAACAAACGCCTTGTTCTACTGATGTCAATCAGCCGCGGCACCTAACTCATACATCTAAAAATCATAAGGAATGACCTCCATGAAAAACCTTGCTCTTCGTCTCCTCCTGTCTCTTTTTCTCTTCTCGAGCATCTCGTTATTTGCTCAGGAAAAAATGGACAAATCCACGTCGCACACGATGAAAGGCTATCTGGTTGACAAGATGTGCGCGACCGGTATGGCAAAGAAAGCTCCGGATGAGGCGATGGCAAAGGCAGAAAAGCACACAAAAAGTTGTGCCCTCGAAGAAAGTTGTCAGGAGAGCGGTTTCGGATTGATGTCAGCGGGCATATGGTACAAATTCGATGACAACGGAGACAAACAGGCTCTCGCATTATTGAAAAAGACCGAAAAGACTAATGCAATAATGGTGTCGGTCACCGGTACGCACGACGGAGACATATTCAAGGTTACTTCAATCAAAGAAGTGAAAGCCGAAAGTGGAAAAAAAGAGATGAAGAAAACGCAGCCAAAGCCCGATGATATGAAGATGGATTCGACGAAGAAAGTTTGAGGTTCCTCTCTGTTCCGGCAGCAACGCTGTCGGATTGGTCAATCTCGATAGCAGGAGGCCTCCTTGTCAATACGACAAGGGGGCCTTCTTTTTTGGGTGGATCTCGTTCGATTTCAAAGAAACGCAACTTCGCAGGACGGAATAAGGTATCCACACGTCAAAATCTAACGCAAAGGCGCCAAGATCCTAACTTGAAATCAACCGCAAGAGGCCGACTTCAAATTGATTGCAAGCGAAAATAGAACTATCTTAACGATATCAAAGTTGTTTTTCTTCCATAGCCGAGCGAATAGTTGATGCTGTTAAGACGCCTGAGCATGATTCTGCTCTTCTTTGCGGTCACATATTGTCCGGCCCAGAACACGAAGGAAAACGCAGATTTCAAGCTTGCCCTCAACTTGTTCAGCGACAAATTGTACGACCTATCGCTCGAACAATTCAAACAGTTTATTTCGACCTACCCCTCCAGTCCCCAAAGCATCGAATCAAAATTCTATATCGCACTCGCTGAACGAGCCTTGAAGAAGAATGACGATGCACGTGCGGCGTTCCAGAATTTTGCACTTACGTATCCGGATCATCCGAAAGCCCCTGAAGCGTGGTGGAACATCGGTGAAATGTACAGCGAAGGGAAGAAATTTGCCGACGCGGCTTCTGCGTTCGAACGCATAAAAATATTCCAGCCGAAAAGTAAATTGGCCCCAAAAGCTTTGCTGACTGCGAGCGATTATTTCGAAAAAGCGGGAGACAACGATAACGCAAAGAGATGCCTCCGTTCGCTTGTGAGTGATTACCCCGCAGATGAGTCTGTCACTCAGGCGCATTTTCGCCTCGGAACGTTATTCGCGAAGGAAAACAATCTCATCGCGGCACGGCAAGAATTGCTTCAGGTCACCGAGAGCGGCGCCGACAAGGAACTGACTGCGGAGGCTTCTCTCCAATTGGCATCGGTCGCCGAATTATCGGGGAGGCAGGAGGAAGCGGAAAAACTGTATCACTCCGTTATCGACGACAAGAAAACCGATATCTCCTTCAAGACAGCGGCCCGGGCGCGGCTCCAGCTTGCACGATTTTGCTCTTCCTCGGGAAGACAACCTGAAGCTATCGAATATTTCCAGAAGTTGAGCGCCGATTCCCTGAAGCTTCCACAGGAACTACTACAGCAATCGCTGCTCGGATTAGGAAACGGCTATTCCGAAGTGCGGGAGTTCAAAAAAGCCGCCGACTCGTACGAACGGGCTCTGCTTCATCCGGCTGATTCTTCCCTCGTCGTCACCGCGCTATTCGGTGCAGCGAGGTCATACGATGAGTTGAAAGAGTACCGCAAGTCGTTCGCCGCATTTTCAGCCGCGGCAGATCGATCTGCCGTCCCATCCGAAAAACGCTACGCGCTTCTTCGCGCCGCCACGCTGGCAACATCGCTCAACAATTTCGACACCGCTACGGCGTACTACAAGGAGTGCCTCGATCTTTTTCCAAACGACGATGAAGCCCCAGAGATCCTTTTTCGTATCGCAGAGTTGCACGGGAAACATCTGAACGAGCAGCAGAAAGCCATCGACCTTTATACCTCATTTCTTGCCCGGTACCCTCAGCACGAAAAATGCGACGACGCGGCATTCGCGATCGGCGTGGCGTACGAGGCTCTCGGAGAAACCGGGGAGGCGTTGAAAGCCTATGCCGCTCTCATGACCACCTATCCGGCAAGCCCGTTCGCTCTTGCCGCGATGGAAAAGAAGAATTTTCTCCTGAAATACAAATCGTCCGACAAAGAGCAAACTGTGAAGCAGCTTGCTCTTCTCATCGGCGACCTTATTCTGGAGAAGGAGAAATCCTTGCTGGCGATGAGGCTTGGAGACATTTACCTCGACGTTCTGCAGGATTTTCCGCAGGCAGCGCTGCAGTATGAGAAAGCGGAAACGGTCAGCAAGGATTCTCTCGTACGGGAAGAGGCCGCGTTTAAACGCACCCTTGCACTGTACCGGCAGACCGAGATCGACTCTTCGTCCTACCAGGCATCGGTCGCCGCGCTGTCGTCTTTCCTGAAGAACTATCATTCCGGGCGATTCAGCGACGAAGCGGCGTTCGATCGATTCCTCCTGCAGACAAAAAAAGGAAAGCCGGAAGCGAAGGCCGGATCGGCCGAGCAATTCCTGAAGGAGCGGCCGGCGTCAGCCTTCACCTCAAAAATTCTGTTGACCCTGGGCAATGCCCAAAGAGACAAGGGAATGCTCAACGAATCAATTGCAACCTACGCGCGGATCGCGAGCGAATTCCCTCTTCAACCCGAGGCAGACGAAGCAACGGCACAACTCGGCATTCAACTTGCCCACCTCGGCAAGAACGACACCGCCTCCGTCGTATTCAGCAGCTACCTCAGAGCATATCCGAAAGGATTTTTCAGCGCAGACGTCCTGTATGAAAACGGCATGCTATCGATGCGTGAGGATAAACCGCTTGTGGCGGCAACGTCATTCGAACAGCTTCGGAACAAATATTTCTACTCCTCCCGGGCCGTTGATTGCATCCCGGCACTTGCAGAGAGTTATCAAAGAACAAATCAGTTTGAAAAAGCGATCGCATTGTACCGAAGGCAGCTGAACCGGCTTTCATCTCCCCTGCAGACCAATTATGCCGGAAAGCTGCACATCGTATTCCAGCTCGGCAAAACCTACGACTCCGCGCATGATACTGCGGAAGCAAGGCAGGAATATCTTGAGCTCGTCAGCGAAGACGCTCATTCGGCGGATGCCTCGGAGGCGTTTGCGCGGCTGGCAGTATTTGAGAAGCAAAACGGCCGAACCGACGCATCGATCCAGTTTTTCGAAAAGTCTATCGCTGCCAAACGGACGGCCTCCAACGTCGCAGAACTTGCATCGCTCTATTTTGCCAACAACGATTATCAAAAAGCGGTCGACGAATATGAATCGCTTGCCGGCCTGAACGACGCCGATTCGTCGATGATCAGATCCGCAAGGAAAAACGTCATCGTCTCCCTCTTCAGGTCGGACAATGAAAAGGAAGCTGACGGAAAGATCAAGGAATTCTTGAAGTTTTACAGATCCGACAAGAACGCAGCTGCAGAATTTGAATTTGAACGGGCAATGGTATTCTACCGCAGTGAAGAACCGGACCGTGCGCTGACCATCTTAACAGGTTTCCCTTCCAAATACGATTCTACCGAGATCCTTCCGCAAGCATATTTTTGGGTGGGAAAGATCCTCGAAACAAAAGAATTGCCGGACAGCGCGTTGAAGCAGTATGACCTTATCATGCGGACGTTTCCCCGCTCCGGCGTTCTCCCGAAGGTTTACCTGGCGCTTGGCAACATCTATTTCTTCAAAGAAAACTACGACGAAGCCGTGAAATATTACCGCCTCATCGTCGACAAAACCGACCAGTCGCCCGACGTTCTCCCGTTTGCGATGAGCAACCTGATCGAAGCCTATAAAGAGCTCGCACTCTACGACGGCGCCCTCGAGCTGACGCGCAGCTTTATTGAGAAATATCCGAACGACGAATCGATACAGGACAAGAAAGTCGATCTCGGCGTGCTGTATCAGAAGCTTGGGTATTACGACCAGGCGATCGTGCAGCTCCAGGCGCTCCTCGAGACCGCGAACAAGGATTTCGAATCGGAGATCCGCTACTATCTCGGAGAATCATACTTTGACAAAGGGGAATACCAGCAGGCCATTCTCGAATTTCTGAAAGTTCCATACCTCATCACAAAGAAAACCAAGATCGATTGGACCCCGAACTCATATTACATGTCGGCCCAATCGTACGAGAAGATGGGAAAATTCGATCAGGCGTTGAACATGTACCAACAGATCATCGACAAACCGGGGATCGACCCGGCGTTTAAAACGGCCGCGCAAAAAGAGATTGATCGAGTGAAGAGCGCCGTCAAGAAAGAGTCCAATTAACACTTGTTATTTAAATGGCCAATATCATTGCCACGAAGTCACAAAGACACCAAGGAAGACGACTATTTTTGTAAATGAACGATGCAAGATGAGGCTCTCCATAAAAAGTGTTGGAACTTAGTGGCTTAGCGGCATTTTAATCACACCCTGCGTAACATTAGCGAGTTATACAACCAGGACAATTATGTTCGAAAAAGAAACTGAACAACTTATCACGACGGTCCGGCAGGCGACGATCGGGGACGCCAAGGCACTAGGGCTGAGAGAGATATTCGAATCGACCATCCCGTCGAATATAAAAGTATTCTTTCGCGCCGAGGTCGAATGGATGCTCGATGCCGAACAACGACCTGAGCCGCAGCCGTCCAAGTTCAATTACAATCTCCCCGAGATCGCAATGCTGCGCGAACAGACCAATGCGCTGCTCATCCACAATTTTATTTTCTCGAAAGCCGATTTCGAAGCGACACTCGACAAATGCGTTCACTTCATGCTCAACTATCTTTGCCGGCCTCAATGGACGCTCAACAGTTTTTTATTCGAAGAATCGGCGCGCGCATCGACGAAACAGATCCAGCTGAAACTCCGCTACTGCCGGGACTATGCGTATCTTCCGGATATTCTCCGCCGTTATATGCAGCAGCGCGGAGTGGGAGAGATAACTCTCGAAGAAGGCAGAAACCTCGTTACAAGGATCGATGCAGAGGTCGTGAAGAACCATTCGAGCATCGAACTCGCAAAAATGATCCAGCCGCTGTACGATTTTGTGGCGTACGCGCGGTCGCACAACATGAGCGCTACCGCGAAAACTGTTCCAACCCGCGCATTGATGTATTTCTTTGAGGACAAGAAGATGAGCGCGATGTACGAACGCTTGGTTCGCGAGCGCGAGGTGAGCAACGTCAAAGAAATAAGTTACGGCCAGCTTGTCAACCTTCTCGAAAGAGTTCAGACCGGGGACGAACATGCCCACATCTTCGACGAAAACGCCGAGCCCCTGCCGGCGCATGACGACATCACGCTGGAATTGCCGGCTCTGCCGGTGGCGTTGAAAGAGGTTGAAACGGCGGCCGCGAAACCGTTAGAACCGCCGAAGCCCGTCCCTCCCCTGTTTTCGCTCGATGAGGAACGAACAATCATTAAATATGTCTTCCGCCAAAACGAAGAACAATTTCAGGCGGCTGTACGAGAAGCGCTTGCTGCGTCGAACTGGGAAGATGCCGCGCTCTCGATCGACCATTATTTTTTGATGAACGATGTTGAAGCGTTCACCAAAGAAGCGATACTCTTCACCAATAAAGTGCAGAGCAGATTTACAAACAATTACTAAATTCTAATATCTAAATCCTATTTTCATTGGGGGGCAAAGGGAATGAAAAAATACGATTTGGAAGATCGAACGTTGGCATTTGCGAAAGAGGTAATTAGCCTGATCAACAAAATTTCAAAAACATTACCAAACATTGAAATTGTTAAACAGCTTGTACGCTCATCAGGATCCGTAGGCGCAAATTACATAGAAGCGAACGAATCGCTTGGTAGGAAGGATTTTGCAATGAGAATAAAGATCTGCAAAAAGGAATCAAAAGAGAGTCGATATTGGTTACAGCTACTTGAGTGTCCTGATGACCTTAACGTTCTACGAGGCAGTCTTATTCAAGAATCTACCGAACTAATGAAAATCTTCGGTGCAATTTTAGAAAAAACAAAGGAAGTCTACACGACTTAGTAATTCAAATCCATTTAGAGTTTAGATATTCGAATTTAGAATTTGAGTGCTTATGTTTATTGATTCAGCAAAAATTTTTGTGCGGTCCGGCAGCGGCGGCAACGGCATCATTCATTGGCGGCGCGAGAAGTACGTTCCGAAGGGAGGGCCGGACGGCGGGAACGGCGGCAAAGGGGGCGATGTGATCATCCGGGCGGAGAAGCAACTGACGACGCTGCTGGATTTCCGGTACAAAAGGCGCTACATCGCGCAAAACGGCAACGCGGGTGAAGGCTCGAACATGGAGGGGAGGTCGGCGCCGGATATTCTGATCAAGGTTCCGTGCGGAACGATCGTCAAGAACGCGCTCAACGGAGAAACAATCTCCGACCTGGTCGACCATGGCACTCAGATCGTAGTGGCAAAGGGAGGCCGCGGCGGAAAAGGAAATTCTGAATTCGCAACGTCGACCAATCAGGCGCCCCGTATTTGCACACCCGGCGAAGAAGGAAAAGAATTCAGCCTTGACCTTGAATTGAAGCTTCTTGCCGATGTAGGTCTGGTAGGTTTTCCCAACGCCGGAAAGTCGACATTGATTTCAAAAATATCTGCGGCAAAGCCGAAAATTGCCGACTACCCGTTCACAACGCTGGTGCCGAACCTGGGGATGGTCTATTTCCAGGAGGGAAAGAGTTTTGTGGTTGCAGATATTCCAGGACTCATCAAAGGGGCGCATGAAGGCAAAGGCCTGGGGACACAATTCCTCCGGCATATTGAGCGAACCAAAGTGCTTGTCTATTTAGTTGAATGCACAAGCCCTGACCCAAAAAAAGACTTTGCAACTTTAGCCAGCGAACTGAAAGCATTTAACAAGGATTTGCCGAAAAAACCCACCCTCGTGGTTTTTACCAAACTCGATATTGCCGACGCGGCGCTCCGAAAGGCGTTGAAGAAAATAAAGTTCCGCAAAGGAATCTCCGTTCATAGCATCTCCGCCGTGACCGGCGAAGAGCTCGGGGGACTTGTTGCAGCCATGTGGAAAGCGCTGGAGAAATAATTCGATAGAATTGATACCGTGACCGTCACACTGAATTCTGAAGTGAACTCTTGTTTAGGCAATTATAATATCAAGAGGCATGGCATCACTTGTGCAATTGGTCGTTGCCATAGAATGCATCACATTGAACTTCACTCCGTTTCTTTGTAGATTCATCCTCAATGAAATCTGCTAAACGCGATTCTGACTTCACGACGCCGGAACGTCTCGAGAATGAGACAGAGTTCGACCATGCTCTCCGTCCGTCTGCCTTCGACGAATTCGTCGGACAGAAGAACATTGTCGACAATCTGAAAATTTTCATTGCGGCGGCAAAGCAGAGGAATGAACCGCTCGACCATGTACTTCTCACTGGGCCTCCTGGGCTGGGCAAGACCACGCTCGCCTATATCATTGCGAACGAGATGGAGGCAGATATCAAGATCACGTCGGGACCCGTCCTCAACAAGCCCGCGGACCTGGCCGGCGTGTTAACGAATCTGCAGGAAGGTGACGTGCTCTTCATCGATGAAATCCACCGGCTTAATTCTGTCGTTGAGGAATATCTCTATTCCGCAATGGAAGAATTCCGGCTGGACATTATCATCGACGCGGGCCCTAGCGCGCGGAGCATTCAGCTTTCCCTTCCGAAATTTACGCTCGTCGGAGCGACAACGCGTGCGGGCCTTTTAACGGCGCCTCTTCGAGCGCGCTTCGGTGTAACGAACAGGCTCAATTACTATCTGCCAGACCAGCTTTCCACGATCATCAAGCGCTCTGCCGACATCCTGAAAATCGAAACCGAAGATGCGGGCATCGCAGAAATCGCCAAACGATCACGCGGAACTCCCCGCATCGCGAACCGGTTGCTGAAAAGGTGCCGGGATTTTGCCGTAGCGGATAAGAAACTCTCTCACTTTCACAATGTCGTCACCAAGGAGGTCTCCGAACACTCACTCCGCGCTCTTGAAGTTGACGACCTTGGCCTCGACGAGATGGACAAGCGCATATTGCGGACGATTATCGAGAAGTACGACGGCGGTCCGGTGGGCGTCAGCTCGCTTGCTGTCGCCGTCGGTGAAGAACCGGGGACCATCGAAGAAGTGTACGAACCGTATTTGATCCAGGAAGGATTCATCAAACGCACGCCGCGCGGAAGAGAAGCAACCGCGACGGCATACAAGCACTTTGGGATAAAGAAAAGAGCCGTCGGTCAGGAGAATCTGTTTTAAAGATTCGTTGCAAGGTTTCCTTCTCCGTGTCACTCTGTGATTGCTCCGTGTCACTCTGTGAAAGGATTTCTCACACAGAGTGGCACCGAGGTCCACAGAGTTACACAGAGGAAAATAATGGTTGAACTTTAAAGGTGGAGTTTTATGTCCCTCGATAAAGATCTGCAGTCCGTACAGGAAGTCCGCGAACTTCTGATAAAAGCGAAAGAGGCGCAGCTTGCCTTTCGTTCGTATTCTCAGGAACAAGTAGACAAGGTCGTACGATCGATGGCCGATGCCGGATTCGCGGAAGCGGAGCGCTTGGGACAAATGGCGTTTGAGGAAACGGGCTTCGGCAAGCCGGAAGATAAAAGAAAGAAGAACGAGTTTGCTACCAAGCGCGTATGCGAATCGATCAGGGATTTGAAGACGGTCGGCGTCATACGTGAAGATAAGGAGAAGAACATCGTCGAGATCGGCGAACCGATGGGAGTTGTGGCAGCGCTGATCCCTTCGACGAATCCAACATCAACCGTGATGTTCAAGGCGATCATCTCCGTGAAAGGGCGCAATGGATTCGTCGCAAGCCCGCATCCTCGGGCAGGAAAATGCACGCTTGAAGCGGCACGAGTGGTCTCAGAGGCGGCTGAACGTGCAGGAGCGCCGCACGGGCTGATCGCCTGCATGTCGTTCCCCTCACTTGACGGAACCAATGAGCTGATGAAGCACAAGCTTACCGCGATCATCCTCGCAACCGGCAGCAATCCTATGGTACGCGCCGCGTACAGCTCGGGCAAACCAGCGCTCGGCGTGGGCTCAGGAAATGTTCCGGCATTCATTGAGCGGAGTGCAAACATAAAGAAGGCCGTTGCAGACGTCGTGTCTGGTAAAATGTTTGATTGGGGCGTTCTTTGTTCAACCGAATCGGGGGTTATCGTTGATTCGCCGATCAAGCCGCAGGTCATCGAAGAATTCAAAAGACTAAAAGGTTACTTCGTCAACCCGGATGAAAAAGAGAAACTCAGCCAGGTAATGTTCGATGCGAATGGTGCGATCAATCCCGATGTTGTCGGCAAATCTCCCGTGTTCATTGCACACAAAGCGGGGTTTGAAATCCCTGAGGATACGTCCTGTCTCATCGCTGAGCTGCCTGGCGTCGGAAAGGAATACCCCCTTTCGCGGGAGAAATTATCACCGGTACTCTCAATGTTCACGGCAGACGGCTGGCGTGAAGGCTGCGAGCGTTCCATTGAGATGCTTGAATTCGGAGGATTAGGACACACGATGGTGATCCACTCATCGGACCGGGACATCATAATGAAATTTGCGCTGGAAAAGCCAGCGTGCAGGATTCTCGTGAACACGCAGGCCGCGCTGGGGGCGGTTGGCTATACGAATGAACTTCTCCCTTCGATGACACTGGGACCGGGTACTTTTGGGAAATCGATCATCTCTGAAAACGTCTCCGCAAAACATCTCATCAACATCAAACGGCTTGCATTCGAGACAAGGCCGATCAATAAAGATGATGGTGGAATAGCGAAAAGTGAAAGCAGAGTTCAGAATACAGAATTTAGAATACAGAACTCAGAACAGAGAATTCAGAATCCAGAAAAAGCTTCACCAAAGCCAACTCAGAGCTGGATGGAAGAAATCGACGAGAGGATTCGCCTGAAAGCGGGAAATTCGCCGGTTCATCCAAAGCCGCAGAACGAAGAAAAAGCTGATAATGGAAAAAATAAGGAAGGAAAGTACGGAACCGGAATGACGATTGAAGAAGTAGAACGAGTGATGAAGGAATTCAGACGATAATTAAAAGTTAAAAGTGCAAAGTTGAAAAATCACAAAAATTTGCCTTCGCACTTTTAATTTTTCACTTTTAACTTTTCACTTTTTGAAAAAGCTTCCCCGCTCATTTTATACCCGCCCTACTCTCCTTGTTGCAAAAGACCTTCTTGGAAAAATCATTGTTCGAAGGGTCGGGAGGACTATTCTCTCAGGAAAGATTGTCGAAGTCGAAGCCTATCTTGGCGCAAAAGATCCGGCGAGCCATGCATACCGGGGGAAGACAAAACGGAATGAGGTGATGTTTCATGAAGGGGGATTGTTATATGTTTATTTTACTTATGGCATGCATTTTTGTGCCAATGTTGTCACAGGAAAAAAAGACATCGGCGAAGCAGTTCTCATTCGGGCAATCGAACCTTTAGTGGGAGTCGAAGCAATGAAGAGAAACAGGGGCGCTGCCGAAAAACGGCTGACTGAAGTCAATCTTACCAACGGCCCCGCAAAGTTGTGCCAGGCACTGGGAATCGAACGAAAAGAGAACGGGACCGACTTGCTTGGAGATAAGATCTTTTTGACAGACGGAGAGTCGATGTCAAAATCGGACATTGGGACTTCAGTTCGTATAGGCATTACACAGGGGAGGGATAAGCGATGGAGATTTTTTGTTAAGAATAACGAATGGGTATCAAGGCATCCACGTAACTGAGTTCGAAGCCCTTAGAATCCCCACCCCACCCTTCCACAATTCCTTCCTGCAGAAACTCCCGTCTATTTTATCTTCCGCGATCGTCTCCCGGCGTCAACCACCGGCATTATAAAAAAGAAGAGCGCGATGATAAATAACGGCCAATTGAAATAGCTCGGGAGTTTTTCAATAACTCCGCGGCTTCCCTCCTGTAATACCTGGATAGAGTGAGCCATAAAAACGTACAGGGCAAGGAAGATACCGCATAAATGAAAAACCCAGGCTATCCTTCTTGCCCGAACCGAAGGATCGTGGACATCGGTCAACGTCAGAAAATTCCCCACGGCAATTAGTGCGAGCGATACCAAAATTGGCGCCAATACCGGACCCCACCACGGAAGCGGAATGAGAAAGAGAACATCCCAGTCTAAAAGGGAGTGCGGCCAACCGACGATGATTTTCAGGAAGAGGTAGTAAAATATATCCCATAGACCAAACGCGCACATGAAGTAACCTAGCCTGCTTTTCCATGAACCTCCTGCAAGCCAGCCAACGGTGAGCAGCATGATCATCGTTGCTGCTTCGCGAACGATCTCCGTCGCGCCGAGTGAACTGACGATTGGCAGAGGCGCGGCCTGGTACGGCTCTACGCGGTTTACCAGCATTCGCAGGTAAACCACCGCTGCGGACTCCACCCACGCCATCGCGATTGAAAAAACAGCAACAATGGCAAACCGAATCGTCAGACGCCTGGTCTGTTCACTCACTTAGTAACCCATCGATATATAAAAAATCAATGCTGCCACGTTCTTTCAGAGGACATTTGAACGAGATCTCTGCAACAATGCATGAATGCAGTAGAGGACGACAAGCGCAACGACCACAAATGTAATAACCAGCAGTTTTATGGGCGACCGTAAGAACGGATATGAACCGGGCATCCTGAGATCCTTTCAGTTATCGCCTTGACCGGCGATGAGACCATTCACCGAGTCCTGCTGCGACCGATCTACTCCGGCGATGAACTTGCCAAGATACACTCCTCCGAATGCCGGAAAGAATGATATGAGCGACCCGACGCCGTCGGAGAAGAACAGTTCGTTTTGATGAGTTACGCCGATCCAAACAAATTGCGAAAGAGGGACAAAGAGACCCAATGCCACCGCCTGTCTCCATACACTCTTCGGAGTCGTAAATCCCAAAAAGAAACCGAACGCGAGAAGAAGGAGAACGGGAAATTGAGCTTCCGATGTGCTGAGGTTGATAAACCCTGTCAACCATCCGAGAAAAAGCGAAGCCATCATCCCAAATTGATTCGGCCGGAAATAAACGATGACAACTCCTGCAACAAAAATAACGACAAGCATATTGAATCCGATAATCGTGAACAGAAGTTTTGCAGGCATCGGCATCCTCCACCGGTAGATTAGTTTATGATAATTGCGGGTATTATTGACATTAACTTATTTGGAGTGTTTGATCAGTTCTTCCATCGCATCAATGTGTTCAGAGAACGCTTTCCTTCCTGCCTGAGTAGCCAAATATGTTGTAAGGGTTTTCTTTCCGACAAATTCCTTTTCCACCTTGATATATTTCTTCTTCTCGAGCATCGCAATGTGTGTTGCAAGGTTTCCGTCGGTAAGTGCTAACATTTTCTTCAATGAATTAAAATCTATTGAATCATTCACGGCGAGAATCGACATCACCGTGAGGCGAATTCGGTTCTCGAAGACCTTATTCAGATGTGCCAGGATCTCTTTCACTTTTCGTACTTGAAGTACATGACTGCTCCGTACACTATGTGCAGTACACCAAAGCCGGCTCCCCACAAAATCAACCCGAACTGAAGGCAAAATGATGCGGTCAGGCCCAAACAAATTTCGCTCACGCCGAGATAGCGAATTTCTTTGAACGTATATTTGCTGGCGTTCAGTAATGCCAGTCCGTAAAAAATCAACATCGACGGCGCGATCAATGATGGGATATTATGAAACAACAGAGCAAGGCAGAATAACCCGCCCGCTACCAGTGGAATGAACAAATTCACAAGCAGGGATTTTGTGGTACCGCCCCAAACAGGAAGATTTTTTTTCCTCGCCATTCGCACCGAGAAAAAGACTGCAAGGCTCAGTGCGGCAACCAAGGTCATAACAGATCCGATAAGAAAGAGCCGTGCATTGTTTGGCACAGCGCTATCACTGCCTGCCGAGTTGAGAAAGAGCTGCGCAACGACAACGGCAACGATGCCCACAACACCGGCGCTTATTCCCGAGAGTCCGCTCAACGAAAGGAACTTCGTGGATTGCTCCATCATAGAGCGAATTTCAGAGATATCTTTGAGGCGGTCGTCTATAGAAGGCATACGGTTTACTTCACTTAGTGAATAACGAGTTGGATTAGCCGAGAGAATCAATTCTACAAAGCACTTTCTACTACAAAGTTAACAAGCAGAAGAGATAATGTCAAGAAGATTTCGCCACAATCTGGAGAATTATTGTGTGTTACCCCGTTGGTCGATAATGAGTGGGATAAAGAACATTCAGTCCTCTCACAACTTCCTTATGTGCTCTGGTCCAGCGCCTTCCGGAGGTCGTAAATAATATCCTCGGGACTCTCCAATCCTATTGAGAGCCGAATGCCTCCAGGGTCGATTCCTCGTTTCAACTGCTCTTCCGGCGGTATGCTCGAATGCGTCATCGATCCCGGATGTTCAATAAGCGTCCTGATTGAACCGAGACTCACGGCAAGCGTAATAGTGTAGGAATGTTTCGCGATAAAGTTAACGATACGGTCGGCCCTTCGCTTCCGCTCCTTCGGGGTTCTTCCCTTCGGGATAAAATAAAGGAGTGTTCCGGGGGCAAAGGTACCGTCATACGATGTCATCTGGGAGTGGGCAAGCGATCTCTGAGGAAAAGAATCCAGGCCGGGATACCTGACCATGCCGATGCGCTTGTCATGCTCGAGCGCCTCGGCGACTTTCTGAGCAGATAACATCTGTCGGCTGAACCGGACGGCGAGCGACGGCAGGCCGTAGACAAGAATCGGCCATGCACTTTTCGTTGCCAGCACTCCGCCAAAATCTTTTCGGTATAACATCAGCCGGTCATAGCTCCACTGCGGGCCGATGACAACGCCTCCCATGTCCGTCCCGAATCCGCACAGCCCCTTCGTCAGCGAGTTGACGACAAAATCTATACCGAGTGGAATTGGGCGTTGACAGAAAGGAGTCGCAAAGGTATTGTCGACGACGGTAAAGATACGATGGAGCTGCGACCGATGAATGTTATGCTTCTTCGAAATTTCGACTACCTTCTGAATATCGATGAGTTCCATCGTCGGATTGACGGGCGTTTCAAAATAGAGCATGCGTGTTTGCGGCGTAATGGCTTTGCTCAGCGCGTTCAGGTCGTTAAAATCGACCCACGTCACCTTTATTTTGTACCGCGGGTACCAATTCTTAAACAATGAGTAGGTGCAGCCGTACAACATTTTGTGCGCAATAATTTCGCTCCCACTGCCGGCAAGAATTCCGCACACCGCCGATATTGCCGCCATGCCTGTCGAGAACGTGATCGCACACTCCCCTTCTTCGGCCATCGCCAGATTCTCTTCGAGGATTTCTTTATTCGGTTCGCCGAGCCTGTCGTAGATATAGATTGGCGCGCGCGATTTCACCTCGAAATCCTCTCCGTGATGAGCGAACTCGATAAAGCCTTTGGCCCCCCGCTTTGTCGTGTCGAGCCGGTATGTTGATGACGAGGAGAGCGGCGGGATCAGGTGATGGCTGTAATCCCATTTTGTTGTGAACGATTTTCCGTAGATGAGCCGGGTCTCGGCGGCATACGTTTTTTTCTTGGATTTCACTTTCATGGGGAGCTCCTTTCAGGATTCGTACCACGAAGCACTGAAGCAGGTCATTTGATTTTTGCTGTAGGCCGGCGGACAATCCGAGGAAGGTATGAGAGACGACAATTCCTAAAAGGACGAATCCTTTTCCAAATTCGATAAGAAATCTAACACCGGCTCGAAGACGTCATTGTTAGGGATTCGCAAAATGAATTCGACCCGAAATTCCGAATCAAATCCGGCCGATTTCTTCATACATCCCCGAATGTGCCCGGCTTGGGCAACTCATTCAATTAAGGATGTATGGCGCAAGTTTCGTACCAAAGCTCAAGGTAAAAAGCTCATCGTTTGAATTACCTTGAGAGGCGTCTGATTAACCCGCTATTCCATGACTGGCTCACATCGCGACGGGATGGATTCGCCGGCGGGGAGCGACAAATTGATTCTAGAGACAGAATCCTTGCTCCCTTGCGAGAAACAGTTCTATGGATGTTTCCATCAACAGAAAGGCCGCATGCGGTGAAACCTCATGCGGCCCGACTTTTATTAATGGCAGTCTAGGGAATTATTTATTCGCCCTTGCGGCGAGCTGGCGATCCATCATGATCAAGCTCACCGACGAGTCGCCGATCATCTTCAATTGTTCGAGGATGTCTCCGGCACTCTTCTCTTCTTCCAATTGCTCGGTGATGAACCATTCAAGCATGATCTGTGTCGGGTAGTCTTTTTCCTTCATGGCGAGTTCATACAGCTTGTTGATCATCGCCGTCACCTTCTGTTCATGCTCAAGTACTTGTTTGAAAACGTCGACCGGCGATTTGAATTTCGCATGCGGCTTCTCGATCGTTTCCAGCTCGACATGCCCGTTTCGTTCGATCACGTAACTGTAGAATTTCATCGCGTGGCCGTACTCTTCCGAGCTCTGAACTTTCATCCAGCTGGCGAAACCGGAGAAGTTGGACTCAGCGTAATAAGTGGACATTGCGAGATATAAATAGGATGAAAACAATTCCTTGTTGATCTGCTCGTTGATCGCATCCTGGATCGCTTTGCTGAGCATATCGCTTCCCTTTCAAATGGTTGATTGATTGTTCGCAGATTCCGATAACGCAATATAGGAAATTTCGGTTCCGAAAGCACGAACCAGAAATAGCAGGTAGCACCTCAAATTGAACCGGCATATTGGAAGGACTGAGTCATGTCATTCTGAACGGAGTCCTCGACGAGTCGAGTCGTCGACCGCTAAAGCGGGACGGAGTGAAGAATCTACGTCAACTCTGCATCGTACATGCACGATGGGGGTAGAGTCGTAGATCCTCCCGAAGGGATGCCTTCGGCATTCGCTCCGCTCAGGATGACAGAACAATATATTGCGAAGCTCTTCTTACTAAAATTCAGGCACTACCAAATCAGCAAATCACTTTCTTAAAAAAACTTTCGAAAGGTTGGTCTCACGCCCACAGGACAAATCCTTGCTTAAAAGGATTGTCGATCTCAGGGTGAAGAGGAAGAATGCGAACCGTGTACCCCTGACGTCCGCTCGACTCCGACGTGATCGTGCTGACGTATTCGAATACGCTCCCTTTCGGTTTTCCGGTGGCCACCATCGGAAGCACCGTCGGATTTGCAATCTCACCGCTCAAGTTAAGCATGCCGTGATACAGTTCCACCGAAACATCATCAGGCGTCAATGCTCCGAGGTCGATGTTTGCGCGCACGTCGAGCGACTCGCCGACCTTCATTCCTTTCTTCCCGTCCGACCTGATGCCTACGAATTTTATATCGGCCCAGCTTTGTTGTATTTTCGCCCTCCACACCGCAAGAGCTTTTGTGTTCTTTAACTTATCGCCCGTGAGGGATGAATAACGGCTGTGTGCCGGGAGATAATATTTCTCCGCGTATTCTTTTACCATCCTGTTGGTATTGAACACCGGACAGATTTCCCGCATCGAAGTCTTCATTTTACTGATCCACGCGCGCGGCAATCCATCGGCGCCGCGATTATAGAAGAGAGGTATCAGTTCTTTCTCGAGAAGATTGTAAAGTGCGTTCGACTCGACTTCATCTTGATATGTCTCGTCGCCGTACTCCTCTCCTTGCCCGATCGCCCAGCCGGTATTGACATTGCACGCCTCCACCCACCAGCCGTCGAGAACGCTCAGGTTGAGCGCGCCGTTCACGGCCGCTTTCATCCCGCTCGTCCCGCTTGCCTCGAGCGGACGGCGCGGCGTATTCAGCCACACATCGACTCCCTGAACAAGGTAGCGGGCGACGACCATATCATAGTCTTCGATGAACACCATGCGGCGCCGCGCTTCGGGCTGCCGCGCGAAATGTATGATTTCTCTGATCAATTCCTTTCCCGGATTATCCATCGGATGAGCCTTCCCGGCAAAAATGATCTGGACTGGCCGGTCCTTATCGCTGAGAATGCGGATGAGACGCTCTGCATCACGCAGCAGGAGAGTGGCCCGCTTGTACGTTGCGTAACGACGGGCGAAACCGATCGTCAGCGCGTCGGGGTTGAGGAGCTCCGACGCTTGCGCGACCTCGTTGCGCAGCGCCCCCCGGGATTCAAACTGAGTCCGCAGCCGCTGGCGCGCGAATGCCACCAGCCGTTCTCTTCTCCGTTCGTGTGTACGCCATAGTTCTTCGTCCGGAATCCGATGCACGAAACTCCATAGTGCATTTTCGCTTACGTCATCCTTCCACCGGGGACCGAGATACCGTTCGAACAACCCAACCATGTCACGGCTGACCCATGACGGGATATGAACGCCGTTCGTAACGGAGCCGATCGGGGTGTCTTGAACAGGGATGCCGGGCCATACGCTCTGCCACATCGCCCGCGAGACGTCGCCGTGAAGTTTGCTCACGCCGTTGCTGTACGCAGACATTCGCAGGGCGAGAATCGTCATGCAAAAATCTTCGGCATCGTTGTTAATATCTCTCCGGCCTAATCCGAGGAATTCCTTTCGTGAGATTCCAAGAGTTCCATAGAAATGACCGAAATATTTATCCATCAATGCCGGGGTAAAATAATCGTTTCCCGCAGGAACCGGAGTATGGGTGGTGAAGACGGCACCGGCAGTCGCCGCTTCACGGGCTTCTGCGAAGGACAGATTGTTCTCCTTCATCAACTGACGGCATTGCTCAAGTGAAAGAAACGCTGAGTGCCCTTCGTTCATGTGGCAGACCGTCGGCTTCAACCCCATGGCGCACAATGCCCGGTAGCCTCCGATGCCGAGCATAATTTCCTGTTTCATCCTCAATTCACGGTCGCCGGCATATAATTGATCTGTGATATCCTGGTCTTCCTGGGAATTCGCCGGTATATTGGTATCCAGCAAGAATACCGGAACCCGCCCTGCCTGCACCCGCCACACTTGTGCGTAGATGTTCCGCCCTGGATATTCCACCGAGACGGTCACGGGTTTGTCGTCTTTGTCCCGCTCGATCTGAATAGGCTGTGTGTAAAAATCATTTTCAGGATTGCGCTCCTGCTGCCAGCCGTCGACGTTCAAATACTGAGTGAAGTAGCCCTTTTGATAGAGCAATCCGACGCCGACAAGCGGAATCCCCAGATCGCTCGCCGATTTGATATGGTCTCCGGACAGAATACCTAATCCGCCAGAATAATTCGGCAAACATTCCGTCAGCCCAAACTCTGCAGAAAAATAGGCGACAGCCGGAGTGCTCTCCTTGCCATGCTTTTTTTGAAACCAGCTTGAGCTGACATCGAGGTATTGTGCATACCGATCCCATGCACGGTCAAGCTCGCCAAGAAACGCCTCATCGTGCGCCAGCGAGTTCAGTCGCTGCTGTTTGATCGCTCCGAGCATCTGCACGGGATTATGGTGCGATTCCTCCCATAAATCGGTGTCGAGCCGCATGAAGACTTCGAGAAGCTCATGATCCCAGACCCATACAAGGTTATAAGCAAGCGCATAGAGGCGTTGAAGAGGTTGAGGAAGAGATGGTGCAACCGAATAAGTGAAAATTGGACGAGTCATAAATCCTCCATCGTCAGCATTAAAAGGAACAAAGAATCACGGGACCGATGTTATTGTATTTCTTCCATCGGCACGCCGTCGACTGTACGGGGAAAGTCTATTGTGAGTACGCGTGCAAGTGTCGGAGCGATGTCGACTGTGTGGACTTCACGCTGAACATGAAATGCTTTGATTCCGGGGTGCATGAAGATTATCGGCACATGCGTATCATAACTGTATACTGAGCCATGGGTAGTCCCCGTGGAGTGTGACTCCACCAGGCAGTATTCGCAGTACCGGATTTGAAAGTCTTCTCCGCGAGGCGGGTAGTAGCTGCGTCTGAACTGTGCAAGATATGGACGATCGGATGTTTGCGCCACCATTAATTCCCGGCGGAAGTACACGTCGGCGATGCCGTCGATGAGGCGCAGCGCTTCGCCGGCGCGTTGTTCGAGTTGGAGGCTGTCTTTCCCCGCGCGTGCTGCCGCGGCATAATTCAAAAACCCTCCGGTTTCAAAAACAGGTTCAGTAATCGCCCATTCTTTCCGGATCACGCCGTCGATTGAATCAATTTTCGTTTTGATTTGAGCCGGATATAAAATTCTGCGCGCCTCTTGATGTCTGAATTGCACTAAGAATTCCGGCAGCGGCATGACGCCATGGTCTGCGCTCAAGACAACGAGAACTCGGGATGAACCGACCATTGAATCAGCGCTAGAAAGAAACGTACCGAGCGCGCGGTCGAGCCGGAATAAATGGTCCATGATCTCATGACTGTTCGGACCGAACGCATGGCCTATGTAGTCGCAATCGGACAGGCTTATACAAAGGAGGTCTGTAACAGATCGCCGGCCGAGTTCTTCTGCTTCTATCGCCTGTTGAGCGAAATCCAAGACCAGCATATCACCATAAGGAGACGTGAGGATCTGGTCGTTCTTTTTTGACGCTGAAAATTTGTGCGGAAATGCCGAAGATGAATCCCACTTCACTTCGGCGCTGAAATCATCGGGGCCTTCTTTCGTGTAAACACTGTCCGGTAAAAGTTTTGTCCACGATGAAGGAACATTTTTTTCTATCCACTTAGAGTCGTTGAACGTCCGCACCCATGCGGGTTCATGCTGCGTGTAATACCCCGATGTTACCATGTGGCCGCTTTTCCGGCTGTACCAAAAAGCGTAATCCGGATGTTTTCCCCCCATTAGGATTGCCGCCCGGTCTTTTCCGGATGCGGCGATGACTTTCGACGCGGGAGAAGAAGCCTTCAGCCAATCACCGATCCCGGTGACGAGAAGATTGTTCGGGGAAGAGCCCCCTCCTTCGTCATCCACCGGAGCTGCGGTTGTATCCTCAACGCAGTAGACCGATTTTCTCGTTACCGGATTTATCCATTCATTTTCAATCATGCCGCTTTTCACAGGATACGTGCCGGTGCTGAGCGTCGCATGACCGAGGCATGTTACGCTCGAAGCATAGTTGAGATTGGCATTGGTGAAAAACATCCCGTCTGTGTAGAGCCGTTTTAGCCCGCCCGTGAAATGTGGAGCAAAACGGTCGAAGTAATCCTCCCGCATTTGGTCGACTGAAATGAAAATGATCAATCGCGGTGGTTCAGCGGAGAACGACCGGCATTTAACCGTCGTCAGCACTATGACGAGCAGCAGAACCATTCGCGGCAGACTTTTCGCGCTCAATGTTTTCCTCATAACGGTGCAAGATACGACAAAGTTACAAAGATAGAAAGACCTATTCCAAAAAAGCATTTAATTTAGTATCTTCAAGCAATTACAGTTAACAATTCCTTAACCTACTATCAACTTCTTATGCGCATGCAAACGATAAAAGCGTTCGTTCTTGCTGGTTTCCTCTGGCTTCTTTTTGTTGTTCCTCTGTTCTCTCAGCCTAGGAACATTACAATCCTTCACACCAACGATATTCATGCTAATTTTATCCCGCACGAAGCATCGTGGATGAGAGAGACTCCGAAGCCGATGGTCGGCGGACTCAACGAACTGTCGTTTGCACTCGACAGCATCCGGAAAACAAACAATTCCACCGTGTACCTCGATGCAGGCGATCTTATGACCGGCAATCCGATCACTGAGTACGAGTACCATGGAGCCCTGGGGGGCGCGCTCTTCGAAATGATGAACATGATCGGATGCGAGACGTGGTGTCTGGGAAACCACGATTTCGACCTTGGCCAGCAGAATCTGTTGAAACTGACGGCGATCGCAAAATTTCCTACGCTCTCGGCAAATGTCGTGAACGACAGAGGCGAGTATCCGGTGAACAATAAGCCGTATACCATCATAGAAAAAAATGGACTGAAGATCGGGATCATCGGCATCATGTCACAGGGACTGTACGGCCTCGTGAACCAGGCGATGCTTGTTGGAATTAAGGTTCTCTCGCCGGTAGAGACGGCCCAAAAGTACATCGACGAACTGCAGTCCAAAACGGATTTGATCATAGCATTAACGCACGAAGGCGTTGACGAAGACTCCGTCCTCGCGATGAACGTTCACGGCCTCAACGTCATTGTCGGCGGCCACTCACATACACGATTGAAAAAACCGAAGTTCATCAACGGCGTTATCATCGTCCAAACCGGATCCTATTGCGAGAACCTCGGCGTCCTTGACTTGACCGTTGAAAACAAAAAAGTGACGCAGTACAACGGCCAGCTTATTCAACTCTGGTATAACAGCGCACGGCCGAAAACGGAATTATCGGCGTTCATCGACTCCGTTCAGCACGGTATTGAAAAAGACTACAGCCAGGTGATCGGATCGCTCAAAGAGGACTGGACTCGCAACGATAACGACGAGTCCGGCATTGGCGATTTTCTCGCCGATGCGCAGCGAGAAGCAGCGCATGCCGATGTCGGTTTTATGAACAACTCCGGCATCAGGAAGAATCTATCAGCCGGACCGATAACGAAACGAGATATCTTTGAAATCCTCCCCTTCAGGAATATTCTGACGACGTTTCAGTTGAGCGGGACCGAATTAAGAACGATCGTCCTCAATTATCTCGAGAAGCATCTGAAGATACAAACGTCGGGCATTGAATGCCAGTGGAAGCGCACTACGGATGGAAAAATTGAGATCGTAAAGCTTGAGGTTAACGGAAAGCCGTTCGATGAAAAGGGAACATATGTCGCAGCCGCAAGCGATTTCTTTATCGGCGAGGCAAAACACTATCTTGGCATCGAGATCCTCCACCCCGTGATTCTCCAGCAAACGGTCTTCGAGACGTTAGAGAAGAAAGTACAAGATGAAAAAGTGGTCGATTCAAAAGTAGAGAATCGGTTTAAAGAAGATAAATAAAACTCTCGCCAAGCCGCAAAGGCGCAAAGGTTCTATTGATAATTAGGTTGCGACTTTGCATCTGGCGAAGCCATCACTTCGTGATTTGCGCAAGACTCTTTTCTTAGCATATACAATAGTCTCACATCATCTATAAGGCCTTCTATGAACGGCAAAAATTTCCCGATTCTTATTATCACCGGCCGCCCCGCAGCAGGAAAATCGGAAGTGATCGATTTTCTCAAGAAAACAAACGCGAACGAGCGTCTGGATCGATTTCATATCGCGGACTTCGAAGAGCTCGATGATTTCCTGTACGTCTGGGAGTCGTTCGAGATCGACGACATTCTCAGCAGGCACGGCAAGCCGCGTGTCTGGTCCGACGAAAAATACTGGTTCAAAGATCACTTTACCTGGAATTTATACATCGAACGCATCGGCCTTGAATACCGGAAGAAGCTGGCACGGAACCCTGAATATCACAACACAATGACGACACTGGTGGAGTTCGCGCGCGGCGGCGACAACGGCATCTCCGAAGCGTTGACATTCATGCACGAAGAAATATTACAACGCGCGGCGTTGATCTACATACGCGTATCGTACGAGGAGTCGGTGCGCAAGAACCGCCGGCGGGCAAAAAAGGGTCAGGAGGATTCGATCCTGTACCACTCTCTTCCCGATGAAAAAATGGAGTTCTACTACAAAACGAACGACTGGGAGAAACTCGAAAAGAGAGATCCGAACTATATCGAGGTGAAGGGGTTCAAAATTCCGTACGCGACGTTTGAAAATGAACCGGAGAAGACGCTTGATCCGGTGCTCATCGGGAAAGAACTGGAGAGAGTGACGACAAAACTGTGGGGGATGGGGAAGTGAAACCAAGATGACCGTTACCTCAAAGGTGACGGTCATCGCGATTATCTGCCGGCCCCGCACTAAAATGCTTCGGTGACGGTAAAGTATACTCCCGAAGAGTTGTTGCCGAACCCCATATCAAACCGAAGCGAGACACGATCGTCGCGCTTCAGCAAAAATCGGATGCCCGCTCCCCCCGCAAACTTAAATCTATCAGGACTCCAGAGCGAGACTCTGTTGGCCACTTGCGCAACGCCCGCAAAGGCAACTGCGCCAAATCTCCACCACACAGGAATCCGGTATTCCACTTGTCCCCCTACTTCTGTCTTGTCCCGGTATTGCCCGTCGAAATATCCTCGGAGAAAATCCTGCCCGCCAAAACCAGCCAGGTCTTGAAACGGCGCCCTTCCGTCAATAATTTTCGCACTCGTCTGAAATGCCAAAATTTGTGATGGAAAAACTTCAAAAAAATTCCGGGTGTCGAGTGCAACTTCGCTGTAATTGAAATCGCTTCCTAAAGATTTGCCGTTCACCACCGCCGTCAGCTGATAAAAGCTTCCAGAGTAGGCTGCAAACGTGTTATCCCGCGAATCCCAATTTGCTACGATTCCGCCTCCGGAAACGACTCCGCCGTCGCTTCCCGGAATAGTGCCGGAGTCAAGAAGCCCGCCCGCTTTCTTCTGAACCGTCGTCGCAGACTCGTACTGTAGGAGCGGTGCAAGGTTGAATTGTGAAAAAATATTTCGGTAGAAAACAATTTTGGCGAAATACGATCGGGACGTGTAGCTCTCTCGCGCGCTCGACGGAACGTTATTTCCGATCCCGAAAAAACTATTCGGGAAATTCTTATACCAGGCGGTCGTCAATAATCGGTAGAGGCCGGCATCAGAATAAAAATCGCCGTCAACTTCCAGAATAACCTGCTTCTTTTCTGTATAAATAAAGTCTCCGGTTACGTTCGACGGCCGGCTGGCAGGCTGAACGGTATCTCGATGCAGATAGAGCGCGGCGACGCCTCCGGCAAAGCCGGTTTCCGGCGTGTAAAAGAAGATCGGGAGAGGATAAACTCCTATTCGATCCACAGCCAGCGTATCGCGATCGGGGTATTGTGCCGAAGCGGTACAAGACATGAACAAGCACAACGCATTAAAGATTGTAATGGAGAGAGTGGGAAAACTGAATTTCATGGCACTAACACTAAGGCGTTTCCGGACACATCATTCGGTTTGTTCAGAAACAATTTTGCGGAAGTTCTCCCGAGTGCTGCGCGAGAAGCTTTTCGTCGGTGATCCTTCAAAAGAAGTGGTTCGCTCAAAGCCGAAGCCTGCCCTGACATCAATGAGCCGCCTTGCCTTTGGGCAATTCATTCCACAACCGGGACATGACGTACGCACCGATGAGCGCGAACGGAATCGGCGCCCAATGCCAGGCCTCCCATCCCCAGTTTGTGGTGATGTACCCGACACCCATTCCGACAAACGCACCGGCAAGGTACTGCATTCCGTCAAAAAGTCCCGCGGCGGACGCCGCAGCGCGTTTTCCGCCGAAATCCATCGATGCCGCGCCGCCGATCATTCCGTGCGCGCCGTTGACAAAAAATGAGAGGATAACAAGACAGCATGCGGCCATGACCGGACCGAAATTCAGAAGGTCGGAGACTCCAAACAAGGCCAGGACGACCGCCATCCCGATGAACCCGAATGTGATGACGGGCGCGCGACGTCCGCCGAAAGTTCTATCAGACGCGATTCCAAAGACAAAGCCCCCCGCGATCCCAGCAAGCGCGATACCCCACGTTGCGATGATGTATGGAAGATAGGTAGCGAACGCAGATTTGTTCGCACCGTGGAAATCGACAAAATATTTCGGCCACCATGCATCGACCACGCTTCGGCGGACAAAGCCGATCATCATCGATCCGAGAGCGATCATCCACATAATACGGGATGCGAAAACTTTCCTGATCACGAACGAAAGAGACGAGGGCTGACTTTCGTCACCTTCGACTTCATCGCCGGTGTTGAAATCTCCCAACCCGGCATCTTTCGGGGAGTTATGCATGAAGAAATAATTGATCGCGAAAAGCACCATCACGCATGCACCGGGTATCCAAAATGCATATTGCCACGGAAGTACCAAGAGGATGAGCGGTACTCCCTGAAACGCCAGCAGCAGGCCCATCCGGATCAGCACACCGAAAATGCCTGCGAACGTTCCCCGTTCACGAACGTGAAACCATTGCGCGTTCACTTTCACAATCGAGAGCGCGCCGAACGATTGAAAGTATCCGTTGATTCCCCACACGATCGCCATCAATGTCAGGATCATGCCGCCGGACATTCCGAATTTGAGCGCTGCCGGTGTGACAACATGCCGTGCAAGTCCTGTTCCCGCCCAAACCGCCGGACTTAAAACGGCTAGGCTCGCCATACCGAAAAGAAAATTCATGAGCGCAACGCCAACGGCGCCAAACAGGAAAGCCTTCTTGCCTCCGGTCCGATCGGCAAAAGGGCCGTTGAGGACTACCGAAAGGCCGTAGACCAACGGCATCAACGTTTCGAAGATGCCGAGGTCTGTATTCTTCCACCCGAGCAGATCCGCCAGCGTTGGAGCAACCGCGGTGTAATTGTAGCGGGTCATGTAGAAGAAAGCATAGAGAAAACCGAGCGACAGCCAGTTGATGATGCGCTCTTTGCGAAACTCGGGCGTGATAACGGGACGGTCCAGCACAAATGATTCCATAATTCCGTGTCGTCAGGTTAATGAACGGACTACCCGAGCATTTCTTCCGCCTTCTTCACGACGTTCTCCACGGTAAAACCATATTCCTTGTAGAGAATCTCGAACGGAGCAGACGCGCCGAATTTTGTGATACCCATGACCGATCCCTCATCGCCGACGTACTTATTCCAGCCCATTGGAACACCCGCTTCGACAGCGATCCGTTTTTTAATCGACGGGCTGAAAACGCTTTCGCGGTATTCTTTCGTTTGGCGTTCAAACAACTCCCACGACGGCATGCTTACAACCCTTACTGCGAATCCTTTTTCCGAAAGCTGTTCGTAAGCGCCGATGACGAATTGGACCTCCGAGCCGCTGCCAATCAAGATGATGTCGGGTTTTGCAGAGCTTTCAGCGAGCGTGTATGCTCCCTTCCAGAAATTGTCAGCCGGCGCATACACGGTCCGGTCGATGATCGGCACTTTTTGGCGCGTGAGAGCTAGCGCGACCGGGCCGCTCCGATGTTCGACGGCATACTTCCAGGCTTCGGCTGTTTCGTTAGCGTCCGCCGGGCGAAGCAGAGTCATATTAGGAACAGCCCGGAGAGATGCAAGCTGCTCGATCGGCTGAT
>Ga0265338_10000794_pt1 | contig 53515 bp, 52 predicted proteins | sample 42126metaG_FD_193579 | JGI IMG/M metagenome (GOLD analysis project Ga0265338, IMG submission 193579) | Rhizosphere microbial communities from Carex aquatilis grown in University of Washington, Seatle, WA, United States - 4-21-26 metaG | ecosystem: Host-associated > Plants > Roots > Rhizosphere... | reverse complement strand
AACAGCCAGGCCGCAACCGCTCCGGCACCATCAGCATCACGGTTAGCAGCGACGGGAATTCTTTCACCGGCTCGGGTACGCTGTCAGACGGTCAGCCCATTACCTGGCAAGGTACTAAGAAGCTCCCTGCGGCGCACTAGAGGGCTGAAACGGAACGTTTACCAGAATCTTGGGCAGGCTGGGACCAGCTCCGCGCTTGTAGAATTCGCCGACGTCATCCGAACCGCCAAACGCGGCACATTGGTCCCTGCAGGAGGCGGTTTCGGGAAAACGGAATTGTCGGGGTAAAGCTTGCCTGTGCCGCCATGCGCAGATAAAACCAGACGCTACTTCTTAAGGAGTTAGTGATGCATCACGATCACAAAGAAACGAAACTCGTGGACGGCGTTCTTTACCCAAGCTTGGCTGATGTTCGCAAGGCTGTAGATCGAATCCAAAAGGAAATTAAGTCTAACTCGAAGTTCTCTCGCGAGCTGAAAGAGAGCCCGCGTGCAGTTCTCGGAGCTTTCGGTATCAGCGAAGATGTCCAGAACGAGCTACTTAGCGACATGGCTATCGAAACGCATGGATCGAGCTGCTATATAACCTGCATAACGACTTGTTGGTTCACGAACTGCGTGATCACGTCCATTCACATCTCCTAAGGAAAACCGCAGCAAGAACGTCGTGCCGCCTCTGGATGGCATGGTCGATCCTACCCTGGAATATGCCGATGCGTTGCGATCGTTACTCGTCAGTCTCGACGGCTCGTGGCGCGTCCAATCGAAGCGGTCTGGCAATCTTTGTTGGTATCAAGTCGAATGCCGAGGCGAGGCGCTTCCAAGCCAGGGCTGGAAGATCCACATCAGCGCTTCGACCGACGACGCTAATGGTCTGACTTCGTCGATCGTCCCGTGGTTGATTGCGCAGCGCGCGACGTTCAAGGTTTTAGCAGATCGTAATTCGATATTTTGTGTGAATTCGGGCCAATTTGGCGCGACGCAGACCGGAAAGATCATTACCGTCTATCCGGGCAGCGATGACGAGGCGGCGCGCCTGGCGATTGCATTAGACGATCTTTGGTCGAGCAGCACGGGGCCGGCCGTTCCCTCGGATCTCGCGGTTCGTCCCGGGGGATCCATTTTTGTTCGGTACGGGAGCTTTACGGGCGAAACAGTCGTCGACCGCTTTGGCAAAAATGTTCCGGCGATACGGGACGAGTTTGGCAGAATCACTGAAGACGTTCGCAGCGTAGACGGACGGCAACCAAAATGGGCTGCGCCGCCCATTAACGGTTTGGTCCCCGCCGTTCCGGATCTGTCGGCATCCTTGGCGATTGGAGGCGATTCATATCTTCCGCTAATGCTGCTTCATCGCTCGCCTCTGGGCAAGGTATTTTTGGGTCTTCGGCTATCGGATGGTAAAGAGGTCTTACTTAAGGTACGTCGTCGAGGCGTTGGCGTCGGTAAGTCGGAAGATTTCCAAACGGTCGGACTGAGCGCAGAATACGCCGTGTTGCAAAAGCTGCAAGCGTTTGACGAGTTGGCGCCGCTTCCGTTCGACTATTCTTGCGATCGTGATTTCGCCATCCTCGTAACTGAGTACGTTGATGGCCGGCATTTCCTGGAACTCGATTTCGAAACACAGGTGCGTGCGCTGACGTGGTTGGCTTTGCGGATTGCTCAGCTCCACTCGGCCGGATTCGTTCACGGCGACGTAAAGTTGGCGAACGTGATCGCTAGAGAGTCGGACGTTCGCCTTATCGATTTTGAGCTGTCCGTACCGATCGATTCGAAAATCGCGGAGTCGAGAGGAACGATCGGTTATCTCCCACCTGAAGCGACCGATCGTAGAACGCCGGCAATGGACGTCTACGCACTGGGCGTTTGCGTCGCGCACGTCTTTCTAAGAATCGATCCAGCCGGAGTCGCAATTGGTGGTGGACGCCTTGTGGGTCTGCTACAACAATTCGGATATCCACAGACAGCCCAAGTCGTAAGAGAACTCATGGCGCTCGACGCCGCACGTCGCCCGAAAGCCGCCGACGCAGTCATCCGGCTACGGGATCTCACGCCGTCGAGCGCTCAACGGACGCGCGGTCGCGACCAAAGTACGCGCTGGTGTGTGCGAAGCGCAGTCGAAGCAGGCGTAGCGACACGGCGCTACCGGCAAGACATGGGGAACGGGTGCGCCTGGAACTGTGAAACTGACGAACGTGCGGGTCCGCTACCTGGGATAAACATGGGAAGCGCCGGGATTCTTCTGGGTCTCATGTCGATCGACGAGGCGTTCCGCACCCGCATTTTCGACGAAGATGTCAATCGCGGATCAGAGTATCTCGAAAGCCTCAAGCCCGAACCGGACCCGAACGGATTCTTTACGGGCAATGCTGGAGTAGCGGTCGCTCTCGCCGTAGCCGGCAAACGATTTCGCAACCCGACCTTTATCGCCGCTGCGCACGAGTATCTGTCGCAGAGCCTGACCGTCGAAGGCGACTTCGATTTGTTCTCTGGAAGCGCTGGCGTTCTTTGGGCCTGGTGTCTCGTCGCGCAAGTCCTCGGCGATCGAACCCTACTCGATCGCGCCGCGCCATGCGCGAAGAATTTGATCGAAAACGCTTCGTTACAGGACGACCTCTATGTTTGGCCGAGTTGCGACGCAAACGAAGCGCCGCTCACGGGTGCGGCGCACGGATCGGCTGGAATCGCGATGGCGTTGTCGATCTGGGGGAAGGCGACCGGGGAATCGATTGCGAGCGACCTTGCGATCGAAACGTTCGACCGGCTCTATCGCTTCGGTCGCGTGCGAGGAGGATCGGGGCTTCGACATCGAGTTGGTAGAGGCGATGATGCGGTCATGGTACCGTCATGGTGTCATGGAGTCGCCGGATATCTCTGGTGTATGCTCTCCGCACTCGGCGACGACGAACAACTGAAGCCCGCAATCGATTGGTGTGTGGAACGGTGCTCGAGTACGAAATCGATTGGAAGCCCGGTGTACTGCCACGGGATGGCGGGCGAACTTGAATTATGGCGCCTGATCGAAAAACATCCGCGCCTGTATCGAGGAGCATCGGAACGAAGCCGAAGAGCAGCAAACGCACTTCGCTTGCAACTGCAACGAAACGACGGCTCGAGCATGTGGGCTTCCGAAGACCCTAAGCGTTTCACGCCCGATTTATGGGTAGGCTTTCTGGGTCCAGCTACCGCACTCGCCCTCTATTCTCAAAACAAGCCCGTGCCGTTGCTGTCCGGAGCGTGGCTAACGTCGTGCGCTAGCGACCGCCCCGTCACGTGAGGATTTCAGAACGACATTCGAACGTACCAGTAGGGTCTTCCGTAATCGCAGTCGTCGGTGCCTTCGATCCGTTATCGGATGCTCATTTCGATCTTTTTCGTCAAATGTCGCGAGCTGGAACGGACGCTGCTCTGACTGCGCTCGTGATAATCTTATTTCCAGCTCCAGCTACCTTTGTTAATCCCCACTACGATGGTTGCTTAGCATATTCGGCATTGGAGGCGCGTCTCGCGCTGATTCGGCAGTTCGGGAACATTCACGCTTTAGTTGTCCGCATGACAAAATCGGATATCGACGCGTCGTGTGAAGACTTTGTCGATCTATTGAATACACGAGTCAACCTCCGCGAGCTTTGGCTAGGCCCGAACCAGTCGCTGGGTCGAGGACGCCAGGGATCGTACGATGCGATCGCCGCGCTCGCTAAAAGCCGGAACGTTTCGCTGCGCAGACTGGGCGGTCAATCGGGTCTTCTCGCCGGCCGTGGTGCACTCAATCTTGCGTCGAAGGGAAAACTGAGAGATGCGATGAGAGCAACAGGTCATCCGCCCATCTGGGGACGCCCGAGAGCCGGACGATTACAGCTGCATTGGCCGCCTGGCCGATATCTAGCGCTGCCGATTGCGGAACCTTCGTTCAGTTTACGAGTTACGCGCGAGCCGGTTCCCATAGAAGTCCATCGAATTTCGTCGCTCCGACGCTACTTCGAATGGCCAAGTCGAGATATACGATGGCTTTTATTTGCGAGAGGACCGGCGGATGCGTCTCAATCCATGACTAGATTGATGAGCGACCTAAGAAGCGATCTCCGCAACTACCACGTCGACGCGCCTGTGTCTGTTCTGGTCTAGGGTAGTAGCTCTCGCGGCATAGAAATCGAGAGCAGGCAACCGATTAGCGTACGACGCCTCGCTAATCCAGAGTTCCTTCGCCCGGACCGCGCGGACGTTCCATGGAGGAAAAACAAAATGAGCAGATTCGAGCAACGAAAACTGTTAGCGTCGTGAATCCGAACAGCGTGAGCGTGTGTTATGATCGCATCATCCGCTGGTACAAGGGCGCTTCGCGCGTTACGAAGAGGTACGAATATGAGAATACAACTTGGCACGGTTTGGCATTTCAGTCTTGCCGTCAAAGACCCGGATAAGCACGCGCAGTTTTGGACCAAGAACTTCGATCTGCAGGAAATGTTCCGGTCCGATGAGGCCATCGCGCTGACGAACGACGCAATGATCATCGGGTTCTTCAAAGGCACACCGCATCCGGACACGATCGACCATTTGTCGTTTAACCTCGACAGCATGCGCGCGCTGCGCGAAGCGCTGGAGACGTTGAAGAGAAATGGGGCAAACCTGGAAGATCCCGGCGACGAAATCGGCCCCACCTCGCCGGGCTCGCCGCATATGGGTCTGTGGTTTCACGATCCGGACGGGTATCGCTGGGAGCTCTCGGTTCAGAACGGTGCCAACGAGCGCGAACCGCTGCGCTAATCTCCGTTGCACTCGATCCGTCTCCCACCATCCTCGGCTCGGACTCAGCCGTCTCTTAGCACCGATTTCCACTATGTCCTGACCGGTGTTCACGACGACCAAGTCGGTTCCGCGCCAGGAATTCTCGTCGCGATGCAACGTGCGGGAACGCGCTTGGCGTTTCGATTCTGCTCATGCCGTCGAGATGCGCGTTGACTCGTAATCGCAAACCATTTGCGATCCGTTGTCCGATGCTCGATCCATTGTCGGACGCTGTTCGACTAGTGATCGGAGGGCGGCTTACTGCCGGTAGTCGTGCTCCCAAACTGTGGCTGCTCTTTATCCACGCGGCAGCGCATCGAAAATGCGATCACAACTCATCAGTCGAACTTGACCAAGTCCTCAAAGATCAGTTGACCCCAGCTATTTCCGCGTGCCTGCACAAGCAGTCCGCCTTCCGAAAGCCCGCTAAGTTCGATCGACGAGAAACCGAGATTTTCGCAAGCGCGCCGATCTCTCGGCTGCTGCGCCGTCATCGTCGCTCGCCAGGAAAACGACGCGCTCAGCATCGGGGCGTTCTAACGAACATCTGTTTCGCAAAGGGCCGCCGTCTTCGTAGTAGCGAAGGGGGCAAGCAATCCCGTCGCATTTCTACAGGTTTTCGATGAAAGGATAGTCTATGAAACTCTTCTCGTGGCTCGTTTTGGGGCTGCTCGTGACCGCCGGCGCTACGCTCGCCGCGGTGCAGTCGGCTCCGGTCTTTGTTACGTCCGATAGCCTCCGCTGGGTGGCCGCCACCGGTCCTGCGAAGGGCTCTTGGAATGCGGTGATGGTCGGCAATCCGAACTCATCCGGCACCGCAATCATTCGCGTCAAGATGCCCGACGGCTACACAAACAAGCCCCATTACCATTCGCACGCCGAATATATCACCGTGATCCAAGGAACGCTGTTGTTCGGGACGGGTAATACGATCGACAAGTCTAACGCGCGGATGCTACCGGCGGGGTCGTTCATTGCAGTCCCAGCAGGCGTCCATCACTGGTCGGTCGCACAGGGCGATACGATCGAGCAGGTCGACGGAGAAGGGCCACTGACGAACATCCCAGTCAAGCAGAGCATGTAGTGGGCGGATTAGGAGGTCCGCGAAGCTTTCTCGAGCGCTTCGGCGGCGTAGCGCCTGCGCCGCGGTCCTCCCTCGGACGCATGAAGGAACTCGATTTCGACCTGTGAGTCGGGATGCACGGCGGTAACGATTGCTTCCTCGTCCTCGCCTTTCACTGTGACGTGATCACCAAGTCGAATCACGGCGCAACTCCTTAACGTCGTCTTGGGCAAAGCGTGCTGGTTCCATGCTTGGCTCTTGACCCTGACTACGACGAGTTCCCCCAGCGATGGCCGCGTGTCATCCTGAGGCGTCATGAGCCTTGAACTACAGCGTTAGCGAGAACACCGTGCCGCAGCCATTATTAGCCTGGCATTTATGCCCGCCCCCTTCAAGCGTCGCGCCGTAAAGGGTGCCGTTGACATTGACTAGGGGAGCAACAGGGTCGGTGCCGTCCGCTCCGCCGGCAAAACGGTGGAGTACGGTTTCAACACCGTTTGTCGTTACGCTGAAGACACTGCCGCAATTGCCGTTGTAAATTCCGCAGTTGCCTCCTTCTCCGCCTATCGTCGTCGTACCGTAGAGCGTCCCATTAACATCAATCAAAGTAGATTCCGGTTGGGCGCCGTCCGATCCACCGGCAAAGCGGTAGAGTGTTTTCTCCGCGCCCTTCGTCGTAATGCTAAACACCGTACCGCATCCGATACTGCACCAAGAGCCATTCTGACCGCCTGAAAAGGTTGCGCCGTACAGAACGCCGTTGACATCGACGACACCGTAGGGCTCCTCGCCGTCGGCACCGCCCTGGAACGCGTACAGCACCTTCTCTTGGCCGGAGGTGCTGATGCTATAGACCGTTCCGCAGCCATTAGAAGGCCCACACGAGCCGCCGATCAAGGTCGTACCGTAGAGCGTGCCCTTGACCTCGGTCAACGCCGATGACGCCACAGCGCCGTCGACGCCGCCGGTAAATCGGTGCAACACCGTCTCGTTACCGCTCGTATCGATGCGAAAAACCGTCCCGCCGCCAACCTGACTGTAACCGGGAGCGCCCCCAAGATAGGTCGTGCCGTACAGAATGCCGCCGACGTCGAGCAGGCCTGCGATGGGAACCGCTCCGTCGGGACCAGCTTTGAAGCTGTAGAGGACTTTTTCAGCTCCGGCGGTCGTTACGCTGTAAACCGTCCCGGCATTCGACGGGCCACCGTACGCCGTCGTTCCATACAGCGTACCGTTGACGTTGACGAGCGAGCCTCGCGGACTTTCTCCGTCCGCACCGCCGGCAAATCGATAGATTGTTTGAAATTCTCCGCTTGGGCTCAAGCGGAAAATGGTGCCGTGGTGCCGGATCCCGCCCCTAGTCGACGTGCCGTAAAGCGCGCCGTCCACATAAAGAAGCCCGGCGGATGGTCGGGTGCCGTCCTTGATATGACGATGGAATCGGTCCAGGACGTGGTAAGAGCTTGAGGAGCCGTGGCGGTCCGCTCGCTGGGCCGGCGCAATCGGCACGCCGCTCTGGGATTGTCCGATGCCGCAGCCGTATAGCAACGCCGCCGCAAGACCGGAACTCAACGCATAGCCGCATAGGCGAAGGTTTTTCATGCTCACGCCCTCTCCGAATCGAGCTTCTCGCCGAACGGCCAACTTCGCGACGGCCCTCCAAGCACCATGCTCCGCTCGACCGAGTAAGAGATCGCGACGAAGTACTCAACCTGGCGGTCATCGATGTGACGGGCCTTAACGTGGAACGCATGGGGAGCCGTTCGGAGTATCGGGCGCAACCATTACGGCCACCTCGATGGCCAAACGATCACCGATTCGATTCCCGTTGGCGCTACCGAGAACTACGTTACTCGACGCGCTTTCTTAGCTGGAGACGCCGCTCAATTTGAGCCGGGATCGACGGCCACGCCTTCGGGCTGCGCGAGGTTGGCGTTGGTATAAGTGTGTTGAAGAGCGCCACCTGGAAATTTGCGGGCAAACGCGGCGTCGCGCGGCGTGTCGACCCCTAAGACGACGGTTTGGCCTGCGTCCAGCGCGATGTCACCCCAAAGGTCCAAGGTCATCCCGTCGGTGTCGATCGACCTTCGCGTCCGCTTTCCGCCTTCGGTGAACTCCACGACCGCCGGCTTCGACTTCGCGTAAGTAGCGATCAGGAGCGTCCCAGCGGTGGTGGCTTTCATACCGCTCGACGACCATGCTATCTGCGGGAACAAGTAATATCCGGATTCGCGGCCGTGGCGCCAACCCACGGTTGCTGAAAACGGCGAGAACCCGATGAAGCCGGTGGGAAAAAAATTTCCCGCTTAGTCGCACGTCACGTAGAACTCGATCCCGCCGGCGCCGCTTTGCTGAGCTATGAGGCGGGGCCTCGAACCGTGCGATGCGGTGGATATACAGCGACGCCGCCTTCGTCGCAGACCGCGACGTCGTTGGGTTGATTCGTATCGTTCAGCGTACGTGCCGGATCCGTCGAGCCACGTGGAAGGACGAGCACGTTGTGTGCCCCGGGGTTGGCGATCCACAAGTTGTGGGGCATCGACAGAGAGGCCAGCGGGTTCGTTTAGACCGCTGGAAATCGTGTACTGAAGGTTCCCGCCGCGATCGAAGACGTCGATGAGATTGTTGGTGCGATCGGAGACGTATACGAGCGCCGTGCGCCTACCGGCGAGGTCAGCGCTGAGCGGGTGCGGTGCATATGAAGAGTTCGCGTTAGAAGCAAAAGAGCATGCGGTCAAAAGTGCAGGGCAACGACGACTATAGAACGCGGCGCCATATTACTCCGCGTAGTAGACTTGGCCGGTCTGAGCGCCTTCGACGCTCTTTGCGAAGGCGAGGGCGACGCGTTTTCCCGGAACGCCTTCGCTGCCGGGAAAGTAAGGGCCGTACGCTTCGATCGATTCGCGCAGTACCGTTGGGCTTACGACGTTGATCCTAGTTCCAGCGGGGAATTCGAGCGCGGCCGAACGCACGAACGATTCTAGCGCGCCGTTTACGAGCGAAGCGCTCGCACCATACCGAATAGGGTCTTTGCTGAGCGTACCTGCGACGAGCGTCACCGAACCTCCAGCGTTTAAGTGCTTCGCCGCTTCCAATGCGAGATGGACCTGCCCCATTAGCTTGCTGCGGATTCCGACCTCAAGCTGTTCGGGAGTCATCTCGAGCAACGGACCGAAGTGCACGTTGCCGGCGGCACTTACGACCGCGTCGACCTTACCGACACTTGCGAACAGGGCGCGAATGCTTTGGAGATCGGCGAGGTCGACCTTATGCTCGCCATGCGACCGTCCCGCAGTGACGATTTCGTGCCGTTGCCCGAGTTCGTCGACAACTGCGCGGCCCATCGTGCCGTCCGCGCCGATAACAAGAACTTTCATATTCACCTGAACCGGGACCGCCGTCCTGAAGTTGCAAAAAGGTAGAAGCCCAAAGCCGCTCTTGGCAAAGAGGCTTGCGGCGAGGCGTAGCATATTACTTCAGTGACTCAGCCAATGTGGACGCTCGTGGGTTTCATCGCTGCTTCGGTGATCGGTTTGGCGACAGTACTTAGCGCTGGTCGTCGCGGTTCCATACGGCGTCGCGACTACCCGTGGATGCTGGATGCGGTTTCCCAGCTACACGTCACGATCGTAGGCACGCTGGCGGGCTTCGCATTTACGGGCGTCGTGCTTGTCGTAACGCTCGCACATGATAGGCCGGGCCGGGCGGAGATTTCCTTCGACACGGTCGTCGTCATGTTTTTGGTTTCGTACCTGTACTGGGTTGGCAGCGCGTTTCTGATCTCATACTTGCCGCACGCGAGCACGAGTGGAGATCTCGTTCAACGCGTTCATTTTAGTCTGGCCACGACGATCGAATACCGCACCGTATTTCTGTCGTGGTTCGCGCTACTGCCGCTGCTTCAGGCGAACGGCCTTGGACGCCTGGTTCCTGTTCTCTATTTACTGCTGCCCGCGTCGCTGCTTCTGGGTTCCCTGGTGGTCGCCATGACAACGGATGGCCTGGGGCTCATGACGGTCAAAGAAACGTATTTCTCGGGGGCCGTTGGCACGGGACTTGCATTGAGCTATGGGAGCGTTGTGGCGTTCGGGCTTCCAGGAATGCGCTCGCCTTATTCCTCGCTGTATCTTGCGCTCGTCATATTTTGCGTCAACGGCATCGGCTTCGCGCTGGCTGCAGGAACGCCGCTCGTGTCGCAGTACGACGGCGTCAAACGCTTTTATGAGCGATATGGACGGAAGCTTATCATCGCGGACATGCAGGTGACGACGGTTTCGCTAGCATTTCTCTGGCTAGCCGTGGTAGGAGTTATCTAGCGAGGTGCCGATCTACCAGTGGCCCGCGCTTTGACCGCCATCCACATGGGAAATCTCCCCAGTTACGTACGGTGCGCTTTCCAGATACATCACGGCAGAGACGACGTCTTGGATCTCTCCAATTCGTCCGATCGGTATCTGCGATTCGAGTCCGGCGTACGATGCTTCCGGATGCGTCCTAATGATTATCGGTGAGACCGCATTCACCCGGATGCCGCACGACGCATATTCGATCGCGAGCGCCTTTGTCACTGAATTCAAGCCGCCTTTAGCCAGCGATGCCAACGCCGCCGGAACACCTTTGACAGGTTGTTCGGCCACCGTCGCCGTGATGTTCACGATATGGCCCCAGCCTTGGGCCTCCATCACACGCACGGCGCGCTGCGTAATGTGGAAAAACCCAGCGAGGTTCGTTGAGAGCATCAAGTCACAGTCGGCCGTAGTGTACTCTGTGAATGGTTTAGAAATATAGGCTCCCGCATTATTAACTAGCGTGTCGAGCCGGCCGAATTTATCAACGACCTCGCTCATGATGAGGCCGGCGGTCTTGGGGTCACTGATGTCGCGGGCAACGTTGAGCACGTTCGAGTCTGTGTCGCGCTCGATTGAGAGCGAGTTGGCGATCACCTTGAAGCCCGCATCGTGGTATGCGGCCACTAGACCCGCGCCGATGCCGTGCGAAGCGCCGGTAATTATCGCAACCCTTTCGTCGATCACGCCAGTAGCCGACCGGACAGACCCTTAACCGGACGTGACATCCGGCTTAGTTTGCCCGACCTCGATGATATAGCCGTCAGGATCGCGGATGTAGCAGCGAATCTCGCCGTACTTGTCCTTTGGCTCGGTGATGAACTCGGCTCCGCGACTTTTCCATAATTCGTAGCACGCTTGAATATCCGCAACGCGGATATTCAAGAAGCTGTTGACCCTGTTCGGGTCGGCGGGGACGCTGAGCGTTACCGACGGCTTGTCCGGGGTAGGCCCGCCCCCGACGTTGACAATCAGCCAAGTATTCGCGATCTGAATATGCCCGGACGCACCCTTGCTGTCGCCTCTGCTCAGAATGCGGCCGCCGAATACCTTTTCATAAAAATCAGCCGATCGGTCAATGTCGGCGACGGTGATAAAATGAGTGACGGTAAATCCTTCCCGCGGCGGCATCTCATAGCTCTTTTGTTCGATCTTTACTTCGTCCATTAACGACTCCATTTCACTGGATTTACTCACGGGATAAGAAGCACCTTACCGATACCGCCTTTCGTGAACGCGGCCTGCGCTGCGCCCGCATTCTTTAGCTCCTCGCGGCGTCCGATCGGGATCGTTATCTTGCCGGAGTTTACGGCATCGGCGATGGAGGCGATACCCTCTCGGTCTTGCTTTGAGCGGAACGGGACGACGTGCACGTTCGGGTAGTCCTTGGCGCCGTCGGGTTCTCCCGTCACCGATGCAAACGTCCCGCCGTCCTTCACCTTCGCGAGCAGATCTGTCGCCGCTTTCCCACGAAGCGTGTTCGCCACGATATCGACTTGCGGAATCGTGGCGAAGTCGGCCTGGTCGTCGAGGGCGATCGTTTCGTCCGCGCCGATGCTCTCCGCCTGGTCGAGCTGAAAACGCTGCACGCCCGCAATCACCCGCGCGCCCGATAACTTCGCCATGTAGACGGCGCAACGACCGACGGCGCCCGCCGCTCCGGAGACTAGCACCGTCTGGCCCCGCTGCAAGCCGCTTGCGACGGAGATCAATTGGCAGCCCGTGACGCCTACGAGCGGAATCGCGGCCGCGTCGACCAGGTCCATCGTCTCCGGGACCTTGGCGAAAAGAGTCGCTTTATCGGCGACGAGTTCAGCGTACGTGTGGTAGGACCACGCGCAGACACGGTCGCCGACCGCGAGGTCGGTGACGCCGTCGCTCCTCGCGACCACCGTTCCCGACACGTCCAGGCCGATGATCGCCGGAAAGTGCATCGGCCACTGATCCTTCAAGACGCCGTTGCGTTCGAGCATGTCTTCCGGGTTGATGCCGATGCCGGCCACCCTGACGAGGACGTCGCCCACCCCCAGCTCCGGATCCGGCATGTCTTGATATTTCATCACTTCCGGACCGCCGTACGCGCTCACAACAGATGCTTTCATCTGTCGTCTAGATCAAACGTCTTATCCATAAGGGATCCCCGTTTTGCTTTGTCCGACTTCGATGATGTAACCGTCCGGATCGCGGATGTAGCAGCGCGTCTCACCATACTTGTCCAGAGGTTCGGTGAGAAACGTTGCTCCTCGACTCTTCCATAACTTGTAGCACGCTTGAATATCTGCTACACGGATATTCATGAAACTGCTGATCTCATTGGTATCGGGAGGGGGGCGGAGCGTGACCGTTGGTTTGTCAGGTGTCGGACCGCCGCCAACGTTAATTATGAGCCACGTGTTTGCGATCTTGATGTACGGAGGCGCGTCTCCATCGCCCATGCTCACGATTTCTCCCCCGAAGACCGTTTTGTAGAATTCGGCGGATCGCTCGAGGTCGGCAACTGTGAGAAAGTGAGCGACGGTAAACCCCTCGTGCGGTGGCATTTCATAGCTCGTCTGCTCTACTCGTACTTCGTCCATTGTTCTCTCCATTCGCAGTTATAGTTTAATACGCAGTCACAATAAACTCAACGGTTCCATCGCATTCGTCACACGGATAGCGTCGCGGGCTTGAGCGACGCCTGCGATATCGGCAACGCGGCGTTTGCTCGAACGCCGGTACCTCAGGTCCTCCAACGCGATGCACGCGGAGCGCGCTCACGTCGTCCATTTTCAACTTAACTTAGAACTAACAAATGAAGGATACCTCCGTGGGCAGGGGCCGCGAGGCCGCAGGCTTATCCGGAATCTAGTTACCGGAAACGTTAGTGCTTGCTCCTCTAACGGCCGTCTATCGTTTCGTTACCTCGTGTCCGGCTTGTTACCTCGTATTCGGCCCTGGGGCCCGCAAGCGCCGTTAATAAGAAACCTGTCAATCTCGATCAACGGCTCACGCTCGAGATCGTCGATGGATACGTTTCATCGATTAGTGACTACATCAACGCAGCTGCTCTGTTTTAAGCGCGTGTCGGACTCAATAACCTAGGGCTAAGCTAGACGCCCGCCATCGACGAAGGAACGCACGAAAATCTATCGGAAGCACAGCACCTATGAATAAGTGGCGCTTGGCCGGCATGGCCCTTGTGGTGTCGACGTCGCTGATGTTTGCCGCCGCGCCCGGGCGGGCAGGCTCCACGGGAAACGGCACGGCGGGCAGCGGTTTCCCCCAATACACCTATCGCGCAGACGCCGATAAAGGCTGTCGAGGCGACACCGTCGTTTGGGGGAGCAGCGCGCACAAGGGGGTCTATTACGTCGATGGTGTCGGACCCCAGCGCATCGGCGGCTTCTACGCATGCATGTCCGCTGTAAAGAAAGCCGGCTACGAGGTCGTCACAAGCTAAGGCCGCAGTCGATCTGTCGGGCCCATCGGCGAGCTGGCCCGAGATGGGTCGCCCGCGAACGAGTTCCGCTATCCGCCAAACAGCATTGAAATTCTTGAGGTCAAGAGCTTCCATATAAATCCGGCGGGGTACATCGTGGAACTTGGAGTATCCGATGGAATTACGGCATTATCCGGCTTAAACTTCGTACAAATACGCCATTGTAGGGGAGGCAGGTCTCCCTGAAATCGCGCTCGATACATGGGTACCCAGTGTTTTGCATCATCAAATCGCATTACCATGGCCGAACTGCAGCACGTAGCGACAACTCGGCTCGTAGTTGATTTATCCTCGATTTTGTAGTCTTTTAGCAGCTCGGCACCCATTGAGTATTTTACGCGATCTTTACGATAAAGAATATAAGCAGTTCCACCGTCAGGGCCCAAAACTGGAACTGCGTTAGTCAATGCCTCGATCTGCCGGGAGCCTTTTTGGCATGCGTCGCAATAGCAGACGACACTTGTAATGGGAGTACCAAAAGCTTCAATCTCTACACTTCCGCATGAGCAGCGAGCGATTCGCATACCACCGCCTTTAGGGCTAGCTTGAGCCAAGCGGGGATTCCCCATGTGGCCTCCTATTCGAGTCGCCGCAGGATCGTTCCGGCGGCGCCCGGGCATCTCGGCGACCAGCTCGGTTCGATCGAAGCGAAAAGCAATTAACGCGGAAGAGCTCGCATCCGTGTTCCAGTAGGTATTTTGGTGATTTGGGCCGGCTGGCAGCCTTCCAAAGCGCGCGGATGCGAGTCTGTGGGGGAAGGCGGCAGCGGTCGCTCCTCTAACGCCAGGACCCGTCTATTGGCCTTACTCTTTAAAGGTCTCCGGGGAACTGAGTGGCCTCGTCGAAGCGTTGACTTATCGTCCAGACTCGTTCGGGAGGTTGATTCGTGAAGCGACGTTTTTGCCAGGCGCTTTGTGTCGGTGTGGTGACGGCATTTCTGGCCGGATGCGGCGTCCTTCGACAAGCTCAGGATGAAACGCCGCCGATCGTTCCTAACACCGACGGCGTCTCTAGCCAACATGGAGCCGGCCCAAACGGACATATCTCCAACGTCATCGTCATTATTCAAGAGAACCGCAGTTTTGAAAACTTCTTCGCCGGCTACCCTAATGCAAACGCGCCGATGTACGGGTGTGCCAACATTGGCAGACTCCAAACGAACGACGTTCGCGCGCGAGACACAAACGACTCGCGCTGCCCGCGCGGCGACACGGTTGTAGATCTTGCTCCGACGACGTTCAGGAAGAACCACGACACCAAGCACGACTGGAAATCTTCAATGGCCGAGTGGAATCACGGAAAGATGGACGGTTTCTGGCACTACGGAGCTAAAGATGGTGCGTACTTGACCTACCAGTACATCCAGCAATCGCAAGTTCGGCCGTACTGGGACATGGCGCAGCAATACGTGCTCGCCGACGCGATGTTTCCTACGGAGTTCGGCGGGAGCTTCACCGGGCACCTGACGCTAATTGCCGGCACGGATAATCTCAGCCCAACGAAAGCGGAGGTCGACTTTCCGAACGGCATATATGACGACTGTGATTCGCCGTCGGGCACGAAGAGCTCATACATCGACACTACGCGAAAAGTGCACCTCTTCGAGGGTCCATTTCCATGTTTCGACCAATGGAACACGATCGCGAACAATTTGGACGCCGCAGGAATCTCATGGAAGTATTACGCCCGCAGCGTTCTTGACGCGGGCTTCTGGGAGCCGTTCGAGGCGATGAAGGACGTCCGCTACGGGCGCGATTGGAGAAAGCACATCATCGCTCCTCAGGTGCAAGTTCTAAACGATGCTGCAAAGGGTAATCTGGCATCCGTCAGCTGGGTAAGCCCGAGCAGGAATGATTCAGATCATCCGGCCTATCATAGCGACACGGGGCCGTCGTGGGTGGCGTCAGTCGTTAACGCGATTGGTGAAAGCCGGTACTGGAATAGCTCGGCAATCATCGTCGTCTGGGACGACTGGGGCGGGTGGTACGATAATGCGTCGCCGCCGCAGTTGGATTTTCGCGGTCTGGGCATGCGCGTGCCATGCCTTATTATCTCGCCGTATGCCAAGCAGAATCACGTGACTCACACGCAGCTCGAATTCGCCAGCATTCTAAAGTTTATCGAAGAGGTTAATAATCTCGGTTCGATCGGCCCAGGCTCGCAAGGCTATAGTGACCGACGCGCCAACGACCTCCGAGATGCTTTCGACTTCAGCCGGAAGCCGCGACCGTTTACCCCGATTGGCTCGAAATATAAAAAGGATTACTTCCTCCACGAGCCGCCGTCTTTCGGGCCTCTTGATACGGAGTAGTTGACTGCGCGGCGAAGGGTCAGATCCTCAAAGAGAATCGCCTCCGCTAGCGCGTCAGCGTTCCCGGCCGGCACGATCGCGAGATTGCTCGCCGGCGCCAGTCCGCAAGCGTCGCTTGCGATGACGCGGGCGCCCGCGGCGAGCGCGTGCAAAAGCCGGCGCGGGCGATGTTCGACAAACGCGGGCAAGGAGACGACGCGCGCGAGATCGAGCCCTTGACGAAAATTCGCCACGCGCGTCACGTTGAGGCCGCGCCAAAAATCGGGTCCTTCAGCGTCACGATCCCCAATGACAACGAGCGAGGTGCCGGTTCGTCGCAGCGCCTCGCGTAATTCATATGCGCCGCTGCGTCCTAGCGCCGGGCCCGCAAAGAGCACGCCGTTGGAGGTAGGCGGATGGTATGAAGGCACCTTTGGAACGACCCACGGCAGCAGCAGGGCGCGCGCACCGAAGCGGCGCGCGATGTCGCGGTGCGGGGTAACGACGCGACGGGCGCGGTCGAGCGCCTCACGTTCGGCTTCTACGATTTCACGCGGAGCGCGGAAGTCCGAGAGAGTCGGACTTTCCGGATGCCGGCGGGCTGCATCATCGAGCACCTCGTGCAACGTATTCATGGGCAATGACGTCATCAGCACGTCGAAGGTGCACCCGGCCAGGTAACCCGTGCGCCACAGGTAGGGCAGCAGGTTCTGCATCACGACGACGTGCTCGATGCGTGAAGGCAAATGGCGCGCAAATCGACGAGTGAGTCGTTCGGCATCGAGCAGCATCGCTCGTTGGCGCGCCGCCCCGTGCGATGCAAGGCGGCGCGAACGTCCCGCGCGAACGAGCGTTTCGAGCGGCGCTTGCTTCACGCTGCCGAATCCCGCGAGCGCCCACGCGTATTGCGGTAGACTAAAGCGTTTTCCGTCGATCGGCACGAACGCCACGTCGCTTGTCGTTGCTTGCGTCGCGACAAACGCATCGTATTCGGGCCAATAGCCGTCGAGTAAAAATGCTGCCGCCGGTGCAGAGCTGGCGCCGTGTATTTTGCGATGTCGTGTGCACGCGACTCGATCGCAGCTGATGCACGACGGCGGCGCGGCTGCGATGGCGACGTCGAGAACGGATCGCACTGGCCCGGATACAGCCGCAGTCACCGGCGCAAAAAACCGCACGATTAGGCGATCGTCTTGGAGCCTGCAGCGGATCGTGAGGTCGTGACTTGCTCGAAAGCGCAGATCGACGTAGTTCCAAAAGACCGTCGCATCACGATCGCGCTCAGTCATCGAGCCGGGAACGAAATGGGAATGCGCGTGCCGTTCGACGATTTCGCAACCGGAATCCAGCGCGGCCGCATATAAGGCGTTCGAGAGTTGGCAAAGCCCGCCGCCGACGGTGGGGATGATGCAGCCTTCACGCAGCTCGCGCCCTTCTACGTATCCGGCACGGCGGGTGGCGCGACCGATCTGTCGCCAAAAGCTGAACGTGCTGCCGCCGGAGACGACGGCGCCGTCGAGCCGGCGAAGCGCCATGTGCAAGTTGTGGATCTTGCCTTCGATGAGGCGTGCTTCGCGGGGATCGGACTCGGGGACCGCGGAGCGGAGCGGCGTCGAAAGCTCGGCCAGGAGCGCGCCATCGGAAGAACCGCCGGTGAGCGGCCAGCGGCGCGTCGCGCCGCGGGCGTCGGTAGCGAAGCGCTTAGCGCGGAAAAACGCCGCCTTGAGCTCGAAGGCCAGCATCGCCCGTTTCGTAGGGGGTTCCGCATTCATCCTCGACATCGGGTCTATGATAGCAAACCCGGCGTCCAGAAGCGTCCCTGCGGAAGTCGTCGAACGCATTGAGCCACGAAGGACTGCGTCGGTTGGATCGTTAGCTAAATACTTCTCTATTTCTAGCGTGGCGCCGGCGATCCGTCGGACCAGGTGAGCACCGGTACCATAACCAGCGTCGATAGATATGGACCACGATCGACGGACTGAGTTGGCGAGTTGTCGACGTCAGGACCCCAACTAGCGACTTGATCTCGTGGAATGAAAAACATCAAGTGGGGATACCATGGTCCATGGGCATGATTGAGATACCCCTCCTTCGAGAGCATAAAGCCAAATGCGCCAGGCTCCGGTGCCCTGAAGGTATGATCGGCGAAGGCAGCTTTCGTTCTTTCCGCCATTTGCTCTCTGCTGAGTCCGGCCAGAGCCCATTGCGCCTCCTGAAGTAGCTGCGGCATCTCGGTGCGCGCCGCGGGAGGATTGTAACAATCGGGCCCGCGCTCTTTCGGGTTCCAAAACTCGGTATCGTTAAAAGGCGCACTCCAAGAACGTTCGACGAGGCACACGAAGCCGTTCGTTCCTTTCGCCGCCGTCTCGAAGCCGTGGGAAGTAAGCACAAGGACCTCGGCGTTCGCGCTGATCGACGGCGGAGCGGCGCTCCGCGCCAAGGCACCTTCAGCTTGACGATCGGGCATAAGGTACGGAGCGATTGGGCCCCTCGCTGGCAATCCTTCGCTGGTAGCGGCTCGCGCCACAAATGGCAGGGCCGCAGCGGCGAAGAGCAGCACGAGCGCTCGACGGAATGGGGAAATGAACACGACCCGGTCCCTCCATTTCGGCGACGTGCTTTGCAACGCGCGAAACCGAGGCGCTGTGACGACATAAAACCCTATGTCATAAAGAACCCCCCGCTGTTTAGCCTCGACCCCGTGTATCCCCGGGCTGCGTGCATCAAAAAACGCTCAAAGGCCGGCGCGGCGCTCAATTCGGACAAGTGGCTTCGATACGGCACGGTGAATATTGTCGATATATGTTGAGAGTCGTTCGTCTTGTTTGCGCCCTGCTGACGGCGCTAATGGTTCCCATGCCTATGTTGGCGGCGGACGCCGTGCCGCTTCAACCGGCTCATCCGACCCAGATCGATTGGAACCTCACGCCCGAGCAGATTACATCGACGTGCGCCGCACAGATCGCGGCGTTTGACGCCGTCGTCAAGCGGGTCATGGCAATCCCCGGCCAGCGAACGTTCAACAATACACTGCTTCCGCTCGAAAACGGGGAATCCGATTTGAACGACCGCCTGGTCGCTCAGGGCTTCCTCTTCAATATGGCCATCGACAAGCCCGTTCGTGATGCTTCGGACCGCTGCAACATCGCTCAGAGCAATTACTTTGCGGCGTTCGGCGCGCGGCCGGACGTCTATCGCGCGTTGATGGATGTCCAGCATAGCGGCACCGCGCGTACCGACGCCGACAAGAAGCTTTTAGAGTACTATCTGGTAAGCGCGCGCCAGTCGGGCGCCGGCCTGTCGGCAGCGAAGCGTAAGTCGTTCATCGCACTCTCCAACGAGTTGACTGCGCTGGGCAGTAAATGGCAGGAAACGCTCAACAACGATGCTACCACGCTTAACGTCACGGCCGAACAAGCGCAAAGTTTGCCGCTGGGTTTCGTAAAGACGATGACACACAATGCGGACGGCACGTATACCGTTAAGGTGAACGAAAGCACGGCCGTCACGTTTTTGCAGAATGAACGTGATCCCGCAGCCCGTAAGGCGTACTTCGTCGCCTACAACAATCGTTCCGCGGCCAACGTCGCGGTTCTCGAAAGTGCTATCCGCGTTCGATATCAGTTGGCCCGTTTGCTCGGGTACGACTCTTGGGCCGCGTTTCGGCTAGCCGATCGTATGGCGAAAACGCCGGAACGCGTTTTGACGTTCGAACGTTCGCTGGACGCCAAGCTTATGCCGCAAGCCAAGCGCGATATCGCTGGATTAGCGCAGCTCAAAGCCCGGGACACCGGCGACGCCAATGCCGGCATCGATCCGTGGGACGTCGCGTATTACAGTAATCAGTTGGTCAAGACCAAGTATTCGGTTGATAACGAAGAAATACGGCAATACTTTCCGGTAGACGTCGTCCTAGACCGCATCATGAACTTATACCATCAGATTCTTGGTGTGACGTTCGTGAGAGTTCCCGATCCCAATGCATGGGCCCCGGACGTGATCAGCTACAACGTCTTCGACACGAGCAGCGGCAGGTTCATTGGCACGACGTACTTCGATCTCTATCCGCGGCCTGGGAAGTTTTCGCACTTTGCGAACTGGCCGCTGCTGCCGGCGCGCAAGCTGCCCGATGGAACGTACCGTCCACCTGTTACGGCCATCTTGGGCAACTGGCCGCGCCCCGCTCCGGGTTCGCCCGCATTACTTTCGCATCAAGACGTGATCGTGTTCTTCCATGAATTCGGGCACAACTTGGCGGCGCTGCTCGGGATCGCTCCGTACGAAACGCTCAGCGGCGGGTTCCGTCGGGATTTTGTCGAGGCGCCTTCGCAGATGCTGGAAAACTTTATGTGGCAGCCATCTATTCTCAAGGAGGTTAGTTCTAACGTGACGACCGGTTCACCACTGCCCGACGACCTGATCGCGAAAATGATTGCGGCACGTTACGTTGACGAAGCATACTTCACAACCGGCCAAATCAAACTAGGCATGGTCGACATGGCGTATCACTCGAGCGGGCCGAAGGTCGATACGACGGCCGTGTGGGGTCAGATCTCTTCCGAGTACACTCCCCTTGCGATGGTTCCAGGAACGCGTCCGCAAGCGTCGTTTGGCCATCTCTTCGGCTACGATGCCGGCTACTACAGTTACTTGTGGGCACTCGTCTACGCACAAGACATGTTTACGGCGTTCCAGAACGGCGGGCTGGAAAATCCGGCCGTCGGCGCACGATACCGCCAAACGATCTTGGAGCCGGCGCGCACGTATGAACCTGACGTCGAAGTACGCGAATTCCTGGGCAGGCCAATGAGCGCCGATGCATTTTACAAGCAGTTCGAGACGGCCCCTGAACCGACACCCACGCCTAAAGGTTGATTCGCCGAGCCAGGGTCCTTGCATCGTGATTTCATGGAAAATTTATCAATTGACGGTACCCTTCTCAAATCCATCTGCTGGAAAGAGAGGCCTCGATGCGACCGTCATTCGCGCTGTTGGCACTTCCGCTTTTCGTTACCGCTTGTCAAGGAAGTGGCTCGAGCCCACCTCTGAGCGCCGCTGCGCTCAACGGCATCCCAGGCCCGAAAAATGCGACGTTTTCGAAACCTAACGTAGCCAACCTCGAAGGGCCGCCCAAGAAGACCTGGATTTTTGCCTCCAATAGTTTCTCGGAGAACGTCGACGTCTACAATGCCGCGACGCTGAAGATGATTTCGACATGCCCGTGCACGGGTGTCGGACTCGCCGTCGATCCTACCACCAACGATCTCGCCGTCGGATCGTCCGCGGGCGTCGTGACCGTGTGGCGCGTTTCCGGCAAAGGTATCACGCAGTACGCGACGCTTCAGCTCTCGCAAGGCCCATACGCGATTGGTCTCGTTTACGATAGCAACGGCGATCTGTATGCCGGCAACGCCGGACAGAACGTCGTCGATGTTTTCGCGGCAAGCGAAATTAGGGCCGGCGGCGGCAAGCCAACACGCAGCGTATCGACGTCGAACCTGGTCGACATCTATTATCTTGCCGCCCCCGGCAACAAACTACTGGCCGACGGTTACGATATGTACGGCCTCCCCATTCTCGTCTCGGTGAACGTCAAGGCCGGCGGCGATACCGTGCTTCAGAAGCTTTCAAAGTACAACACGTTGGCCGAGGGCATTGCGGTCGACAGGCACGGGCACCTCATCGTCAACTCCGCGGGTAGCTCAAACGTGTTGCTGGTGTTCGACAAGCCGTGGACCGGGTCTCCCGTTTCAACGTTTCCATACGGTTCGGGCGGCAACTCATACTACACCGCTATCTCGCTGAACAAACGGCAGGACACGATTTGGGCCGGAAATGATTTCCTGATAACTATCCGCCGGGCAGAAACCGATGTTCAGGCCAACAGCTATCCGCTTGGCAGTCTCGGCGGTTCGACCGCTCCGGTCGCGATGGAATACTACGACAGCGTGGCCGTCGATCCGCAAGCGAAGTAAACGTTGCAGGTAGGTGACTCGCTCGTTACGTGGCCGTCACTTCTTCAAGTTGATGTAGCAGCGCTTCCCATTGCATGACGCACTCCCGGCTACGCGTTTTTAGTCCAGCGAGTTCTTCGCTCAGCGCGATGGATGCGGCCGCGTCGGTATAGATCTCGGGCGACTCGAAGAGAAGCTCGATCTCGTTGACGCGCGCATCGAGGGCTCCGATTTCTCGTTCGATTCGCTCGATCTGCCCCTTTAGCTGCGAGCGTACGCGCAACGGCGTTTGACGCGACGTCTTGGGGCGCGCGGTCGACTCTTCAACCGCGCGGTCAATCGCCGCTTTGTCGCGCTCGCGCTGCGCCGCCTCGTACACGTCGTAACCGCCGTCGACGAGTCCCCACGCGCCCCGTTCAACCCACAATACCCGATCGCACAGGCGCGACAGCAGATAGCGATCGTGCGAGACGACCACGATCGTCCCCTGGTAGTCGCATAAGACGCTTTCGAGTGCTTCTCGGCTGTCGATATCGAGATCGTTCGTCGGCTCGTCGAGCAGCAAGATGTCGGCCGCGCGCGCCATCAGGCGTGCCAGCATGATGCGGCGCCGCTCGCCACCGGAAAAATCGCGCACGGCTTTGTCGGCGGCATCGCCGCTAATACGCATGCGGCCGAGCAGGCCACGCGCCCCTTGCGGGGTCAGCACAGCGCCGTCCAGAACGGCTGCGAGCGCGCTCTCCTGAACGTCTAGTTGATCGTGTGAGTTCTGCGCAAAGTACGCGACTTGCGCCGCGGGATTGAAGAGAACCGAGCCGGAATCGGGTTGCGCCGCGCCGGTCAGTATCTTCAGAAGCGTCGACTTTCCGGAGCCGTTTGGACCGACAATGCCGAGGCGCTCTCCTCGCTCGACGTCGATCGTTAGCCCGCTGAAGAGCTGTTGATCGTACGCTTTGCTCAAGCCCCGGGCTTCGAAGGCGAACCCGCTGCCGGCGCGACGCGATGGGCGCAGGCGGACGGAGATCGGGCGTTCTGAAGGCGCCGGAGACGGGGCTCGAGTTGTCGCTTCGATGCGCGCCAGCTGCTTCTCGCGACTGCGCACTTGGCTGTAATCCGAAGAGGTGTGCGTCGCTCGCAGGCCGGCAATTGTCCTGCGCCGCTTGTCGCGTTCGACGACGAAGGTTTCGTAGTCGCGCCGCTCCGCCTCTAGGCGCGCCTCTTTCGCTGCGACGTACGCGGTGTACGCGGGCCGCTCGGGTGCGTAGGCGTGGAAGCGACCTCGCTCGATCTCCCAGATGCGTGTAGCTATTCGGTCCAGGAAGTAGCGGTCGTGCGACACGACGATATATCCGCGGGGATCGTTGGAGATGAATGATTCGAGCCAGCGGATCGTCGCGACGTCAAGATGGTTAGTCGGTTCGTCGAGAATCAGGTAGTCAGGCTCGTCGATCAGCACGTGCGTTAACGCCACTTTCGCCCGCTGGCCGCCCGAAAACGAGCGTAGCGGACGATCGTATTCCGTTGGCGCGAAGCCGAATGCGGAGAGCATGGTGCGCAGCACTTTGTTGCGCACTCCCAACTCTTCGTGCGTCGCTCTAGCCAGCGCAGCGTCGACGAGGTCCTGCAGCGTCGACTCGGTCTCGTCGGCAACGCCCTGAGCGAGATAGCCGAGCTTCAGGCCTTTTGCCCGTACGACGGTACCGCCGAATGGCCGGTCGACGCCGGCGAGAAGACGCAAGAGCGACGATTTCCCCGCCCCGTTGGGGCCTACGAGACCGATGCGTTCGCCGTTGTTGAAAACTCCACTAAGACTCGAGAATACTTCGCGCGCCCCATAGTGACATTCGAGATCGGAAAACCGCAACAATTCCACGCCGAGCCGTACATTTGCGCGCGCCCAGCTCGTAGGCCTTCGCTCTCGAAGCTCGCTCGACGGACGGTCAAGGTTTGCTCGTACGTCTATGTGGCCCACGTTTCGAGGTCGACTCATCGGTTGCCGGCTTTCGCAAGCAGCGAGGCTTATGTGTCGCAGAGAGATCATACGCGTCTCCCCGGGTCGGGGCGGGGGCGAAGGAGTCGAGCGCCCCTTGCCGCTACTTGTGACCAAGCGCGCTCCGCCCGTGGAGGAATGATCGTGAAAGTAGCTTACAAACTCGTGTTCGCCGGTGCTGCAGCCGTGCTTTCAGCAGGATGCTCGACCACCGGCGCGCCTAACGTACCCCAAGTCGCCGGCGGGGCGGCGCAGCGGCAATCCTGGCGCGCCGCAATCGCGCACGCGCCTACGCCCGGCGAGGGATGCTACGCCGCAGCCTATCCGCTAAACGCGTGGAAAAAAGTCGCGTGCGTAGCAGCGCCCAACCGTCCCTACATTCCACGAAGCGGCGTGGGCGGTTCGCAGACGGTTGGCGACGGCAATGACTATGCCGCCGTGACTTCAACGCTGACTTCGAACGCCGTTGGCTCGTTTCCGGAGGTCAAGCGTCTGACTTCCGAGACGGATGACGGCAGCCCAAATGTGTATTCCATCCAGCTCAACTCGAACTTCATGTCGGGCGACCTGGCTTGCGCGGGTGCGAACAATCCGGGCCAGTGCCTTGGCTGGTTGCAGTTCGTCTATTCTAGCAGCTCGCACGCAGCGTTCATGCAGTACTGGCTGATCCATTATTCGGGCGGCAGCGTGCATTGCCCGAGCGGCTGGTTCTCATTCAGCACCGATTGTTACAAAAACAGTTCGGCCGTTTCCGTGCCGCAGGAGCCGGTCACGGACCTCCAGCAGATGAATCTTTCGGGAAACGCCGTCAACGGTGGCCTCGAGTTCAATATCATCGGCGACGGCGGGGGATCCCAGGCAGACTTCAATGCCGGAACCAAACTGACTGTTGAGATCGATCTGACGGACGGAACGACCCAGAAACCAACCTGTAAAGCCCATGACGGCACAACGGGTGAGACGAACAACCTAAATCTGAAGAAGTGCAAGGCGACGGGCGGAACGGTTCCCCGGGTCAGGTTCAACGAATCGCTGAAGAAATAGCGTTGCCTGGGTGCGACGATCACATCTTCTAGTGACATCGAGTACAAGAGCGATAATCTGGTGTTGAAAACCTAACTCTTCGCGCGCGCTTCACGGCTGGTTACCTCGACGTAACTCGGTAACTTGTTCGTGCCATAAGCGCCCATCGCTTTAGGATCGCAACCGTCTTAAGCCGCTGAGTGTCGAAGGGGACACCAAAAGTCAAGGGAGTTTTTTGATGGATCTAGCCAAAGAATATCCTCGAAGCGTGCACGACAAATGGCAGGGTGTCGTTCAGCTCGGGCGGACGATCGATAAGGGCAAGGCGAAAGCTCAAGGTACCATCGGCGAGTATCACTACAACTGTCCGATGGATCAGGCCGTCTTCAGCTTTCTGGGAATCGACCACGAGCAAATGCTCGATTCAATTCGAAACGCCAGGAACGACGCCGAGATTGAAGCGTTTGCGCGACCATTCGTCGATGCCAGGTCGCGCGAAGAAATCGAGAGCTGGAATCGCGAGTGGTTATCGCACGAGCCGGAAGGCGAGTCGGCCAAGGCCTTCCAGGACCTCCGCGCAGAGATCGCACCCGACCGGACGGACGTCACGACGTGGCCCGACCTTCTCGACATCGACGAGAAGCGCCACGTCCCGCGCCGAGCCGCTAGCATGGCTTAAGCCTTTAAGCAGGTTGAAAGGCGGCGGCTTCGAGGCGCCGCCTTTTTAAATTTTCGGTAGGGGTCGCCTGAGGGGAACCTCTAACTCCCATAGGCGAATTGAGGATCAATCATGGCAGAGCATAATGCAGAAATCGTTGCTAGCGCGAAGCCCAGTGGGGCGGGATGCGTCGAGTGCCTCGAAAGCGGCGGCTGGTGGTTGCACCTTCGTCGCTGCACGACGTGCGGCCATATCGGATGTTGCGACAGCTCACCGAGCCAGCACTCTCGAAAGCATTCTCATCTTGCAAAACACGCTGTCGTCGCGAGCTTCGAACCAGGCGAAACGTGGTTTTACAATTTTAGAACGGAGACGTTCGTCGAGGGTCCGGATCAATTGGCGCCGCCGCGGTGGCACCCAACGAGCCAGCCCGTGCCCGGCCCTGTCGGACGCGTCCCAAGCGATTGGCAGGACCAACTTCATTGACTGTCGTGCTGTCTCGTGCCGCGCATCCGCGGTGATCGCAGGACGCTACCAGAATCTGGCCCTCATTTGAAAGCATGTGCGGATGCCGGCGTCGTAATTAGGGGTTATGGAGTCGCCCAATCGCCTCACGACCATCCGCGCCGAGCCTTTCAACGCGGAGTCACCATTAACGGCGCTTGAGGCGCCGATCACCCCCACGAGCCTCCATTTTATTCGTCGAAACTTCGCGCTTCCCGAGCACGATGGCCGGCTCACGATTGGCGGCGCGGTCGCGAATTCATTTACGCTAACGCTTGACGATTTGCGCGAAATGCCCCGCAAAGAACTCGTCGTTACGCTGGAGTGTGCCGGCAATGCTCGGCTCGGGCAGATGCCTCTGCCTGTGGGGGAGCCTTGGACCGGCAACGCGGTTTCAACGGCTTGTTGGGCCGGCGTCCTTCTTAGCGAAGTGCTCGGAAAGGCCGAGCCGTCGGACGAGGGGGTTGCCGTCAGCTTTGAAGGCGCCGATCATGGGTCGTACCACGGGCATGCGGACATTCATTTTGCGCGCTCGTTATCGCTCGAGCACGCGCTCGATCCGACGGCTGAGATTTTGATTGCATATGAGATGAATGGCGAACCCCTGAACGCCGAGCATGGCGCGCCCTTTCGAATCGTCGTGCCGCGTTGGTACGGCGTAGCATCGGTAAAGTGGTTGGCGCGAATCGACGTTTTGACTGCGCCGTTCGAAGGCACGTTTCAAACCGTTCGCTACGTTTACGAGTGGCCCGACCGCGCTGTCCAACCGGTCACGCTGATGCATCCGAGGGCAAAAATTACCGCCCCGGCTCACGGAGCAACGTTACGGCCCGGGTCGTACACCGTGCGCGGAAAGGCCTGGTCTGGAAGCGGCCCGATTACGAACGTCGACGTGTGCTTAACCGGCGAAGGCGACTGGCGCGCAGCCGACTTGGAGCCTCCGGTAGGCCGTTATCAATGGCAGGATTGGTCGTTCGTCTGGGATCTTCGCGATCCCGGGCGGCACACGTTGCGTGCTCGTGCGACCGATGCCGCCGGTAACGTGCAACCGGAATCGCCTAACTGGAACCGCTTGGGCTACGGAAACAATGCAATCGAACTAATTTTCGTTCACGTGCAGTAAGGGGCGGCCTTTAAAACTGCGTTTGCTCAGCGGGCGATTTCATAAACCGTTCCGTCTTATGTCCTTAGTTCGCGTGCCGAAGGTCGCGGTCCCAGGCCGAAGCTGGACGCCGAGTGCCGGGGCTAGCTACGCGAAACAATCGCCGTGTGTCTTCGTAGCATGCAGAAAGATGGCAGCCGGCGTCTTTCCCTTGATAGCGTCTTTCTGGCAACCGAATGCGTCGGGAGGATACAAAATGATGCTCAGCATCTATGTCCCTCTCGGCGTTTTTGTGTTGCTGGCAGCACGTAACCCATCGGCCAACCGCAGCCTGATCGCCTTTACCGCATGGTCGAGTCTTGCTCATGCTGCCGTTATGGTGATGCCGTCCCACAGCGCAGGACATCGCGGCGAACTGTGGATCTCTGGTGCGCTCGTCATTATCGGTCTGGTGCTAGTCGTGTTGGCTCCGAAAAAGCCGTCAGGCCAGCCGGTTTCGGCCTAAAAAGCGCTAGTCTCCGGGTGAGGGGCGATGGTTCGAGTTGGCCCTGTGGTGAGAGTTGTCCCAGGGCAACCATGAATTTCTCGGCCGGGAGTGATGGATCGGAACGAATGAGTGCTTATTCGGGCGTACACGTTTGCGCAGTATTTTCGCTTGCTGCGGTAGCGCCCAAGCCGTGATCGTGCCGTCGGCCGCACCAACGTACACCATCCCGTTGGCGATGACGGTGCCGACGTTCCCCCAACTCGATAGCGGGTTGGTCCACAGCAACGTGCCCGATGCGGCGTTGAACGCGTATTCGGTGTCGCCCGTGTAATTGCCGACGTAAACGACGCCGTTGGCGATTGAGATCGGCGAACGCGGGGTTTGGCCCCCTCCAGCGCCATCTGGGCCGAAGCTCGCGGACCACACCGGAGACGTATTCAACGTGCAGTTGCTCTGCATGTTAAACGCGGCGATCCCCGCGACATAGGAACCCGCGGTGGACGGCATCCCGACGTAGACATAACCCGTCGCCCGATCGTACGCGGGGATGCCGACAAAGCTGGCGCTATCGGTCGGAACCGACATCGCGATGTATTGAATGGGACCGGAGCTGATCGAAGACTCGTCGTAAAGCTCGAACATTCCCGACTTATTTATCGCCGCGACGAGCGCCGGACAGCCCGGCGGTTGGAAAATCAGCGGCGTGGCGCCGAAATCGAAGTCATCGTAGCCGTTGATTATCGGAATATTTGTGGGGTAGTTGTTCGCCAGAACGCTACTCAGTGTGGACGAGAGTTCCACTACCTGCTCGGCATACGTCGCATTCTGCGATCCGCCCCCGGTGGTGTCGGCGTTACCGGTTGCGACGAAGACATTGTTGTTCGAAGGATCGATCGCTCCGCCGCCGGGGCCCCATATGCCGCCACCGCTCGGACCCTGCGTCGAGTTCCCGCTCATCGTGAAGAATTCTCCGGCGATGCTGGGGCCGGCAGTGTTGATCGCAACGATTCTGCCATACCATGGCGAGATATCGCAGGTTGACCCGGTTACAGCATAGAGCAACCCGGTTGCCGGATTGTACGTCAACCCTCCATGCATGAAATTGTGATCCGGCGTATAGTCCGCAATAATCAGGGGCCAGCCGGCGGCCTCGTGCCCCGTGGCCAAATCTACGGCGTGCACCTGATTTTGACCGTCGGCAAAATACAACAAATTCTTGCCTCGATCGATAGTCGGCGTCTCGCCGATTCCAAATTGCGACGACGATCTTCCACACGTATAGCTCGACGAAGGTACGGGATCGGCCCATACCGTCGCACCGGTACTTGCGTTGATTGCGTACATCGTCGACCCGTATGCCGAGCCGGCATAGATGATGTTCGTCGGCTGTCCGCCCACATTGACGGCATAGGCGTATACCGGCTCGTGGACCATCGTCGAGCCCACGTTGTACGCCCAGACCTGTTGGAGCGACCCGACGTTATTTGCCGAGATCGTCGTCTCGTTTGGGTTGTAGCCCGTGCGCTGGAGGTCGAAGCCGAACGTACTCCAGTCGGTCGCGGACGGCGGTGTCTGTGTCGGGTTTGGTGAAGGCGACGGCGTAGGGCCCTGCCCGGTCGTTCCGGCAACGTAGTGATTCTGTACTTGCGTCGCCGTCAACACCTTTCCGGCGTACACGGCGACTTCGTCGATCGTTCCATTGAACGCTGGGTCGCTGTGCCCTGCGTCGTTGGCGATGGTGAAGCCGAACCCGGGAGAATAGTCTTTCAAAGTGCCCGAAAGAGTGGCTGCGGCGTTTTGAACGCCGTTGATGTAGAGGCGTCCGGTCGTGCCGTCGTAGGTTCCCGCGACGTAGTAAGGCGTGTTCGGCGAGAGATGGAACGTCGAGCCGATTTCCAGCACCCCGGCGCTGGTGAAAAACTGCGCGAGAATTTGGCCGTTTGCCCGAAAGAAAAACCCATAGGGCGCATAATACGAGTCGGTTCCGTACCCCAGCGCGAACGTGTACGTAGCGGGCGTCTTCGGGAATTGCAGCCATGCTTCGAGCGATACCGCCGAAGCGGGCTGTAACTTCGAGGTGGCCGGAACGGAAACGGTGCCGGCCGTCGTAGCGCTGCCGGGGAAACTCATGGCCTTATCGGCATATCCCTGGAGAAGGCTCGCCACGCCGCTAGTAACTGACGACCCGATCGATCCGTTGAGGCCATTGCCGCTGGCATCGGCAGCCGTCGTGCCCGTATCGTCTACGTGATAGTATGCGGTCGGTCCGTCGTTCAGAACGACGCTCGAGTAGTTGCCGTTGCCGGTTGGTGTAGGCAAAGGCGTCGGTGTGGGCGGCGGAGTAGGGCTGGGCGTTGGGCTTGGCGTCGGCGAGGTTGTGGTTGTGCCCGCGTTATAGTGATTGGCAACCTGTGCCGCCGTCAGCACCAGATTTGAATAAATAGCCACCTCGTCGAGCGTGCCGTTGAAGGCAGGATCTTCGAACGCCGCGTCATCGCCGATGGCGAATCCAAAATTCTTAAGGTAGCCGGTCAGCGTGCCCGACTTTGTGCCGGTCGCCGCCAGGATGCCGTTGACGTAAAGGCTGCCGGTCGTCCCGTCGTACGTACTCACGATGTGATACGTCGTGTTGACGGCCAGCGCCGGTCCCTTCACTTCAAGAACGCCGCCGGTCGTATAAAATTGCGCGACGATCGTTCCACCGGACCGAAAAAAGAGGTCGAAGGGTGCATAACTGCGATCGCTGCCGTATGCGACGGCGACCGCATAGGTCTTCGGTAGGCTGGTAAACCGCAGCCACGCCTCGAGTGAGACTCTCGTCGTCGGCTCCATGGCTTTGATTTCCGGGAAACTTACGATACCGGCAAGCGTAGCGGTGCCGGGAAGCATCATAGCGTTGTCGATTCCGGTGATCAGTCCTCCGGCGTTCTCGTGCACCGAAGTACCCACGGTCCCAACATAACCGTTGCCGCTGCCGTCAGCGGCGACGGCACCGGCATCGTCCAATCGGTAATAACCGGTGGGGCTATCCCCTAGGATTACCGCAGCGTAGTTCTGCGATACGTCCTGCGGGCGAAAGTGACGGTGGCGGGCGGCTGGAGTCGGAGGCAGCGAGTTTCCGTGTCCGCTACAGGCGATGACAAGCGACAGCAGCGCGAGTGAGAACAGCGCGCAGACGTACATACGCTTACCAACGTCTGTCACTCGATAACCGTAGCTCAGGTGCTACTTGGGTAACAGAGCAATACGTCCCACGATATGGGACCTCCGAGTCAGGGGTGCGCTACGGCTACGGGATTATGCTGAAAGCCGTTCCGAGGTCTTTTGTGCCGCCGGCGGCGGTCGTCCCGAAGAGTACGTCGCGGGATAGAGCGAGCCCAGCTTCAGGGCGTGCACCATCATCCGGCGCACCGGAGAAGGCATACACCTCGTCGTACGCTTTGGTCGCTGGTGTGAAGCGAAAGACCGTTCCGAAGTCCTTTCCGCTCTTACCGCCGCGCTTGGTCGTGCCGTATAACGCGTCCTTCCACACGATCAAAGGACCGTTAGGCCCGAGCCCGTCGCCCGATGAGAATTGGTAAAGGACCGTCTCGTCGCCATTCGCTGGGTTGAACTTGAAGATGACACCCGCGGAGTTGGTTCCCCCAGTGTGTGTGACACCGTAGAAGACCCCGCCGGACGACGTGAGTGCGGCAATCGGCCGGGCGCCGTCGGTTCGGTCGAAGCTGTGCAGCACCTTTTCCTTACCGGTGCTTGGATCGAACTCGTAGATCGTTCCGGCCCGGTCCTTCCCGCCTTCCTCCGACGTACCAAAGAGCTTGCCGCCGGCCTCAACGAGGCCGGCAACCGGATTCGCCGCATCGTTGTCCTTTCCGAAGGCGTACAAAACTCGAAATTCATCGGTGTTCACATCGATGCTATAGATCGTTCCCTTCCCGCCGGCGCCGCCGTTGCGTGTTGTTCCGTATACCGTCGTTCCAATCCGCAACGGAGTCCCTTCGGGATTGCCGCCGTCGGTAGCGAGATCGAATTTGTGAATGGTGCGGAGCCGCACCGGCGCGGCAATATAGACCGAAAATACCGTACCGCCCTTGCTCGCGTTGCCGCACGACGACGTGGTGCCGAAGAGTAAGTTGCCACCGGTGACGGTGACGCCGCCCGTTGGCGCGCACCCGTCGCCGCCGTCGAAGTCGTGGAGAACTCTCGGATGACCGCCGGGATCGACGCGAAAGACCGCGCCCATACCGTGCTCGCCGCCGTCGCTCACCGTGCTATAGAGCAGTCCGTTCCGCGGGTCCAGCGAGGCACGGGGCCGGGAGCCGTCCGGGCCAGTGAAATTGGCCAGAATGCGGTAGTTTTCGACCTGCGGTGCAGCCGCCTTTTGCGGCGAAGCTAGAAACGGCGATGCGACGTGCGTTTGCGAGCAGCTCGCGAGTGCGAAGCCGCAACATAGAACGACGACGGTTCGGTACATGATCTTTTCTCCGAGCCAGAGCGGTGCGGAACGTGGGCCCAACAGTTCGTCAACGCCCTACTCTTTACTTCGGAGATCGTGGAACGACCCGGCCCTAGCTGCCTGCCGGGGGACTAAGCGACGTGCCGCTTCCGCTCTCAGGCGAAATGTCCGCAGGCATGACGCGCTTCGGATTCCCCCCGGTGGTGTAGTTCCAAAAGTTCAGCCGATTGCTGCACGTGACGGAAAGGTTGCCGGATACGACGGTGTTCAACTTACGCGTCGTCCCACCGATGTATGGCTGGTAGATGCGCGCGTAGTTACCGCTGCCGCCGCACGTGTCGTTCAGCACGGTGGTGCGCACGACTGTCGCAGTCGAACCGGAGACCGTCACGCGAAAGATGGCGACGACTCCCGAGTTCTGGTAATTCGGATCTATTGCGGCGATGTAAGCGCCGTCCCATTGAACGCTAGCGGGCTCGGTGAGGGTTAAGCCGCCGATGAGCTGGATCGTGCTGCTTCCGGCCGGAAGTTCGCCAAACACGGCTTGCGCGGAGTAGGTATAGCCCTCAAAAAAGAGGTTTCCATGCGGGTCGTACGCGGGCGGATCAAACGTGTCGAGCTCTACGTTCGAGCCCAGATAGAGCGTTTGGCTCCCGCTCAGACCGCCGGAAAAAACAAGGATGCTGCCGGGAGTGGATATCGTCACGCCGTTGGTGACGGCGATGTTTCCGGTCGTTGGGTCGACGGCGCACCCGTCGGGACGCCCGTAATAATCGTAGGCCGCTGCAATCGGCGTTATCCCACCGTGAGCGTACTCGAAAATTTCGTTGTCGCGGAAGGCGGTGACGTAGACATTTCCGGCCGAGTCGACGCACTGGCCCAACGGATGGTCGAGACCGGTGATCTGACCGAACAGCTTGCCGTTCTTGGCGCGATAGTTATAAATGTCGACCGTATTGAGGCTTTCGTCGGAAACATAGAGCAGCCACTGTTTGCCGGCGCCGGGGAGAATCCAAGAACCCCGCGCCGGAACGGACTGCGCGGCGTGGGAACCGTTGGCGGGGGTTAGCGATCCGCCGCTACATGCTGCCAACAACACGGCCGAAACACCAAGAACTGCTAGAGTACGCATGCTGGTGTGCCTCCTCGTTGGCGGTTATGTTACTGAGTCGGCGAACGAAAGCCAAGCGACGGGCGAGCCGATATGGCGCTACGCTCGCGAAGTTCGCTCCAAACCGGACGATAGTGCCACTTTATGCGGTACGGCCCGATGCGTTTGGTTGGTCTGCTTGTGCTGACGGGCTAGGTACGGACTTGGCGCGTTCCGAAGTCGTTCTTGCTACTAGACTCGGTGAGGAGATCGCCCTTCGTGCAGAGAGGCTCGCGGCAAGTGGCTGCGTTTCGACGGTTGTTACGACGGCAAGGGAGAGACTCTCAATCCCTCGCGAATGATCCGGCCGCAATACGCGCGTGCTGTGCCGATGCGCAACATCGCCTGGAGGCGATCGATCGCGCGGTCGATGTTAGCCTCTACAGGTTACCCGCCCGCATGCATGCGGTGGTGAGCCGTTACGATCTGAACCAGGAATCGGTCGATGACGTCTGCCGTGCCGTAGGCCTCTCACGCAGGCAGTTCTTTCGAGACCATCACGACGCTTTGCTCAAACTGGCTTCCTTTGTGGTCGGGGACGACGTTTACGATACCGGCACGACCGGCGACCGAGCCGCACTTACCGGCAAAACCGAGCCGAACGTCAGGGGTTCCGCAGTGTGGTCCCTTGCAACGGGTCTCCTCAACATCGGCAGCTACGGCGAAGCGCTAAAATTACTTCAACAGGAACGCCAAAACGCGAACTTCTCCATTCCGTATCGCATCGCGATGGCCACCGACGCCGCCGCGATCGCCGTTGAGGGCGGTGAGACCGCGATTGCGCGGTCCGAGCTGCAATGGATCGATTTATTTTGCCGGCGAGAAGCTTGGACGCTCGATCGATGCGTCGCGGCGCAGCGTGAGTTGATTGCGGGTGATCTTGAGGCTTCCCATGCGAAGAAGCAGCAGAGATATCGGAGCGCGCTTGCGACCCTAGATGAGGCGCCATCTCATGAGATGGAAGATCCTTCGCGAGCGGGCCTCTTAGCGAGGGCCTTTTACGCTCTTTCCCTTAGCCACGATCATCAGGGAGAGTGGAGTGCGGCGCGCAGCGCTGCGCGAGCGGCCGTCGATATCATCGAGAGGTCAGGTCTTTCAGATTCGCCCTTCGGACTGTTCGTTCGGGCCAACTACGTCGTACGCGATGCCCGCCAATACGGCAACACCGATTTCGCGCTGGAAACGTTGTGGGTATGTCTTAAGACAGCCCTGGACCGAGGTTGGATTCCGGTCGTCGGCGACATCGCCGTGCACTTCATCAACCTCAATTTGATGTGCTTGCAGTACGCAGAGGCGCTCCGATGGCGCCGCTGGCTTTCGGGCATCGATTGTTCGCGCCTGACGATGCGCACGCTAAACTTCTTAGCCGTCGATACGGCACATGCCTTGACGATGCTTGGGCAGCCCAGGTCGGCGCTGGCGTTCGTGCAGGCTGAAGGCGATGAAGGCCTGGCGTTTCTTGGCGCGCGCGCCTACTGGCGCTCCGACGCGTTGCGCGCTGCCGGCGACGCAGCATCTGCACTCGAACTCGCCGCAAGGGCGCTCGACCAAGCAACGGCCGCCGGAAGCGCAAAAGGTCGTGCGCGATGCCAGCGCGTCCTGGCCAGTTGCCATTCGGTGCTCGGACACAGACGTGTCGCTCGAAAAGCGGCGGCTGAGTGCATGGACCTTTCGGAGTGGTTCGTTTCACCGTATGACCTGATGCTGTCGATGAAGATGGCCCGCGAACTCGACCGGCACTACGACCGCGACGAACGACGGCTTGTAGAGTTGCTGCGGGGCCGCGGCGCGCACGCGGCATTCAATCCACCTTCATTTTGAGATTTGGTAGGGCAGGCAAGCGCTTCCGGACGCGGAGTGCCAAAAAGCGCGCGGGGACGTAGGCGGAGCCGCAACGATGCATTATTGTTGGTCTGATGCCAGCGCAATCGTCGACCTTACGGATCCAGCGGCTGACCCCCGCGCTCGGGGCCGGCATCGAAGGCGTCGACCTCGGCGCTCCGTTGGCCGACAGCGACGTTGCGACGATCGAAGAGGCCCTGTCGCAGTATCTCGTACTCTTTTTCGTCGACCAATCGCTATCGCCGGTTCAGCAACGCGATTTCGCCGCCCGCTTCGGGAAGCTTTACACACATCCGTTTTATCCGGGTGAGCCTGACGCTCCGGAAATAATGATTCTGGCTCACGATGCTACCCATCGCGCCAGCAGCGACCGGTGGCACAACGACGTAACGTACCTCGAAACGCCGCCGAAAGCGGCGGTCCTCTATGCGGAAGAAATCCCGGAGCTGGGCGGAGACACGTTATGGGCCAACATGTATCTCGCGTACGAGACCCTCGCCGCGCCGGTCAAGGAACTCGTTTCGGGACTTCGGGCAGTGCACTCGTTCGCAAAGAACTTCACCGCGCAACGGTTCCGCGATCTTGGAATAGAGAGCCAGCGCGAGCAAGTTTATGCCGCGCATCCTCCGGTCTCGCATCCTGTCGCTCGAACCAACCCCAGGACGGGCCGGAAAGCGCTCTTCGTCAATCAAGACTTCACGACGCACATCGAGGGCCTCTCCTCACGGGAAAGCGAGGCGTTGCTACGCTTTCTGTTCGAGCATATGGCGCAACCGGAATTTCAGGTTCGCTGGCGATGGCAGCCGCGAACCGTCGCATTTTGGGATAATTGTTGGGCGCAACACTGTGCGTTGGCCGACTATTTTCCGGAGAAGCGCCGCGTGCGGCGCGCGACGATTCTCGGAGATCGGCCGATTTGAACCCGGCGCATCACGAGGGCACGGTGTGCAAGACGTAGTGATGGTCGGTGCCGCGGACCCCATCGAGCACGTCCTCGGACATCCCGGTGGCTTCGCGAATAAAGCCGACGCGTTCCGCTAGCAAGATTGACGGCACGTTGCGCTCGTCGATCGTCGCGCGAACCTCTGCGACGCCATTGAGCATCAGATGGCGGCACGCCGCACGGACGGATTCGCGCGCATACCCGCGTCCTTGCGCTGCGCGTCCAATCGTCCATCCCATCAGTGCGTGGTCGAGGCTGACCGGAATCGTCGCCTGCACGTAGCCGATGGCGGCACGATCCTCGAGTCGCAAGACGACCCAGTTCAGCCACAACTGCGAAGCATCGGGTGACACGCCGAGCGAAAGCAGGGCGTAACGCTCGCGTAGCCACGCAAGACTCGCCGGAATCTCACTCGGCATATAGCGGTAAAGCGACCGATCGTCAAGCACGCGAAACATGCTTTCAGCATGTTCTGCGGTGATTGGCTCGAGCATTAACCGGGCCGTGCGGATCGCCACGAACGGCGGACTCGCGGGGTACATCATCCGATTCCGGTCACAGGTTCGGGGGAAAGGAGTCCGGCGCACGCCCCAGGACGCTCACGGACGTCCGGTGCGGTATAGTAGACCTCGCACTCCCTAATTGAGGCATTATGACTTCGAAAATAACCACCCTCGTATTCATCTCGGCGGGGCTCTTCGGCGCCATCCTTCTGGGAGTAATCGTAGGCGACGCCATACTAGCGTCCGGTGCGGTAAAGAATCCAACGGCCTTCGAAACGCCCGCGAAGATAATCTTCTTCGCCCTCTTCGTCGCATTCGGCTTCTCCTTGATTCCCCTCATGGTCGCGCTTGTTCTCGGTGGTCTGGATCTTATGGGGAAAGGGTTACGTGTCCAACCGTTCCAGCCGCTGATTTCGCGCCCAGGATGGATCGTCTGGCCGATTTGGGCGTTCATGGCCCTCGGTTTGGCGGTAGCGCTTCCGGCCGCCATTCACGCCGGCTTCTTTGCCCAAGACGATGCAACGTCAGCCGCTCAGTCCGAGCGCACTGCCGCCGAAGCCATTGCACGCATGCCGGTGCAAGGCACGCTGGTCGCGGCGCCCGGCATGTCGATCGGCCGCATGATCTCGGTCTCGTCGCTTAAAATTCAACGCGGTTCGCGGTCGGAGCTGTTCAGCGGTGCGCAATATGGTGGCGCCGCGATCTTCAATTACCGCATTGCGGGAAGTGCAACGACCTTTAAGCGCTGCCGTTACTACCGCATCGCGACCTATGCGCGCGATCCGGCGCGAATTGCGACCATCAACGTCGGCGTCTCGTCTGAAAAAATGAGCCGCGCGGCATTGGTCGTCGCCGATCGCGAGATCCGCGCCCGCCTTACCGCCGATGGCTGGAAACGGTCGGGGCGCCTTTGGGTACGTTCGGGAAGCCTGCTCGCTCTGCGCTCGCGTCGACTCGACGATCCCGTCACGGGCGAGAATCGGGCTAAGGCCGGCGACTGGATAGAATACGTCGAACTAGGTGAGGTGCGGCCGCTGCATTAGAAGTGCCACGTTTCTGCCGTCGGTCGCCTCCGGTTTAGCGAGCCTCCGTGGACTGGGGCCAATACTCGATGCCGTAGTGCTTGAACTCGCTCCAGCGTGCTGCGAGCGACGGTCGCATGTTGCGGCAGATGACGATTGGGCGATTGCGTTCGTACGGGATCAGGTATGGCGAGGTTCCGTATCGCGCCGCCAGAGTTACCGAACCGCACAGCGGCGCCAATGTCGACGGTTCGAAGCCGACCCCTATAACTACGGAGCCGTCGAAGCCGCGCGGCCCCCACAGGTAATACTGGTTGTTGCCGCTGAGCGCCGGCGGTAGGCCTTTCCCAAAAATATCAACCGCGGCGGCGTCCGCGTAAGTCGATGCCAGAACGGCGGCCTTTGCTCGATCGCCGGACGGCAGTGCTGCGTAGACGTCGGCGGTGCGCTGCGCGACCTCTTCCCACCCGAACTCAAGCGAGAAGATGCACCCCAACGGTGCTCCGATACAGGCTTTTTCCATCGGCGGAGGACGAAAGCTCATTTTGGAGAGCATCTCAACGAGTTGCCCGGGCGGATCGAGCGGCAGAACGAACGGGAGCGCCAGCGCTGCATTTGCTGCGGTGAGTACGGCCCAAAGCGCGACGACCCAGCGCCAGAGGCGCGTGCAGGCCACGGCGCCCACGGCGAACATCGTCGGATAGGCACCAGCTAAATAATAATCCTTGCCGTGCGTGGTGATCACCAATACGGCAGTCACCATAAATGTGACGGAAAGAAACCGCGCGGGCGCCATGCGCTTCAACGCGAAGGGCGCTACGATTCCGGCAATCCATAATGGCGCGAGCAGAACGTTTACTAGGAAAAGCTGATCCAGCAAGAAACGCAGCGGACTGCCCGTTAAGTTTCCGGCGTTGTCGTTTCGCACGAGCTCCAGGAATGGAAGTCCGTGCGCGAGTTGCCAGGCGGCGTTCGGCAGCGCGACCAGCGTCACAAGACCGATGCCAATCCAAAAATCTCGCGACCGCCAGATCGAGCGGTCGTTAAAGAATGCGAGACCCAGCCCGATTCCCAATAACCAAAATATGATGCCGTATTTTGCTTCTAGTGCGATTCCAGCGACCAGGCCTGCCCACCAGAACGCGCGGGATTCCGCCAGCAGCACGCCGCGCAAAACGAGGTAGGCTACGGCGGTAAACGCCAGCGGCTCGAAGGTGGAGGTTGATACTGCGGCGCCCATCGCCGTTAGCATCGGAGAAGCGGCGGCAGCGACGGCGGCGAGCCACGCCGCGCGCGTGTTGCCGCCGAGCAGCCGCGCAAACGCTACGACCAGGGGTACGAGTGCCACGGCCGCGAGCACCGCAGGTAAGCGCAGTAGCCACAGGTTGATGCCGCCGATCTGCGTCGCGGCAGCGAGCAGCGGTATTAAGGGCGGCTGGTCGACGTAGCCGATGGCCGGGTGGCGGCCGCAAACGATGAAATACAGCTCATTGGCGAAGAAGCCGTATCTGCCGGCGCTCACCAAATGCACGACGGCGACCACCACGGCCACGAGTCCCGCCGCAAACCACATGGAACGGCTCACGCGCATTTTATTGACGGGCCACGTGCATTTAGCCTGTCATTGCCGCGGTAACTGCGGTCACGTTGGGTGATGCCGCAAGGCGTTAATTTCAGCCGCGAGCGTTCTTAGGTCTCCCGACATTGCCTGGATTGCTTCGATCAATCCGTCGCGCGAGGCATGAATGCTTGCGGAGAGCACGTCGAACGCTCCACCAACCCCGTGTGCCAGGTTCATGATCGCATCGGATTCATCGGGAGCGTAGGGGTCCCCCGAACGCTTCGGTCCCAGAACGATCGCGCCGACGAGCTGTCCGCGAGCGACCATTGGGTAAGCAAACTCGCCTTGCAGCGCGGTATCGAGCGTATGCAGATCGACGCTCTTCCGCCAGGTCTTTAGCGAAACGATTGCCGGGTCGTTCTCGCTCGTCCCGCCGTAGTAGCCGTGCCCATCGTTTAAGAGGACGCTAACCCCCGTAGCATCGGCGTGTTCCTCGAGCAACGCTTTCGTTCGCGCGAGCAACACGCCGGCGTCGGTGATATAGGCTGCCTCGTGCCCGAACGCTCGAATCGCGTTTTCGTCCTCGTGGCGCTTGCGGAAAAAGATCGTATCGAGAATTTGGTCGACACGTTTGTGGATGCCGCGCAACGACAATCCGAGTACGAGCGCGATCGCGGCACCGACGACGAGGTTGGTCGTGTGGCTCGCGCTGCTGAGCCACTCACCGAGCGCCCATTCGATGAGGAGGAAGGCGCCGACAAAAACGAGCGAGACCGTCGAGAAAACTAATGCGCGATTGAGCGCAAAGCCGATGTCGAGGATGCGTCGTATCAGAGCGACGTACGTCAGAACGACAGGCGTGATAAACCCGGTAATGTTGTAGAGCAAAAGCTCCACGTTCGAACTGAGCGGAAGATTGAAACTCGTCGCCAAACCGACGATGCCTGCGGCGAGGTATTGTATGCCTAATGCGAACGTTGCCCAGACGAGTCGCGCTCGATCGGTGCCCCGCGTCGCTACGATCGTCGCGACCGCGCACAGCACCGGAAACACGAACGGCAAGACTGCGATGGCGATCTGCGTAATGGTGCCGGCATACCACGCTTGCATTGGATCGATGACTGCCATCCAAGCGCCAACGACAAATGCCAGGCCGTAGATCGGCATCAATGCCGCGGCGGCATAACTGAACCACATGAGAGCGCGCCGCAGCAGGCTGGGAGGCCGCGCGAAGGTCATTGCATAGGTTGCCAGCAGCGCCGTGGTAAGACCGTAGAGTGCGGTACCCAGAAAAGCGGCCGTAGCGTCGAGCGCGGGCCATCGCGTAACAAAGTTAATGGGGCTGAGGCAGCTCGAGAGTACCAGCGTACTCAGCAGCAGCGAGAGAATGCGTGCCTCTTTGCTCTCGGACCGTTTCCAAGCAATTACACCGGCGAACGTCAGCGTCCAGACGAACCCGAAATACGCTAGCCACGCATCCCAGCCGAAGCTTAGCAGGCCGCCGCTGGTGAGAGCGCGCGGCTCGGGAACGACGTTGACGATTCGGCGTTTGCCGTTGCGCTCGATCGGTAGGTCGGCGCGCTGGGCCGCCAGCCGAAAGTAAGAGAGCCAGCGATACCGTTCGCCCGGCGCAAGCAGACGGAGATCGATGAGATCGCCGCTTCGAAGCCCCTGACGGTAAGCCGCGCTTTCCAGCGGAGCATCGAGATGAATGATGAAGGGCGCTTCGCCCGTCGCTTTCGGCACGATGAGCGGGCTCGTGTACGAGCGGGTGACGCCGGGATCCACTCCGAGCTTGTACGCTGCGGTCCACGCGGCATTTGCGGTCAGGACAAATCCTAAGGCGCACAACCCCAGCAGAAGCCGCCGCCAAGCCGCGGTGCTCACACCGGCTAAGTACCCCAGCCTAGCCGTCAATCCCGCTCGGAACAGTACGATAAAGGTTAGCTAGGTCCGCAAAATGTGCTCGCCAATCCAAACTGAAGGCAAGCATCGCTGCACCTTATAAGTACTGCACTTCCCAGACCGGTTCAAGTAAAGGAGCATCTGTGAACGGATTCTTAAGGCTTTCTTCGCTGGTAGTGGCGCTGGCGATCGCCGGCTGTAATGCGGCCGGCTCGTCGAACGTTCCCACGTCCGGCACCCCGTCGCAAAGCGGAGCGTCCGCCTCCGCGCACTTTGTGCCCGAATGGCAATCCAAGCACGAGGCACGGCGCGTCTGCAAAGGCGCTCCGGGGACTCCGCAGTGCCACGTATTGATTGTGACCAAGGGTGTAAAACCAGACTGCTCGCCATCCGGCGGCAGCTGCGGCTGGCGCCCCATCGATTTGCAGACTGTATATAATCTGAGTTCATCCTTGGGCAAGGGATCGGGAACCATCGTCGCCCTCATCGAGCTCGGCGACCTGCCTAATGCCGAGTCCGATCTAGCGACCTACCGTAGCACGTTCGGGCTCGGTACGGCGCAATTCAAAAAGTTCAACGAGCAAGGGCAACAGTCCAACTACCCTGAGAGCTGTCAGAACTTCGGGTGGTGTATTGAGACCGACCTCGATATTGAAATGGTCTCTGCCAGTTGTCCCCTCTGCACGATCTATCTCATCGAGGGCGGCAATTGCGGCGGCCTGATCTGCGGTTTAGAGAACGCCGAAACGACGGCGGTTAACCTCGGCGCCAAGATCCTCAGCAACAGCTGGGGCTGCAGCAGTTTCAACTACGGCGAGAACTGCGGCGACCCGAACTTCCCGAACTACTTCAGCACCCCCGGCGTCGCATATATCGCATCGTCCGGCGACTCCGGCTATCCACAGATCGAGTGGCCCGCGGCGCTTGCAAACGTCCTCGCCGTTGGCGGCACGCAGCTAAAGCAGTCCGGGTCGAACTTTACCGAAACCGTCTGGGACGGCGCCGGCGCGGGTTGCGCTACCACCACCCCCAAGCCTAAATGGCAGCACGATCCCGACTGCGCGGGCAAGACGATCTCGGATATCTCCGCCGAGGCCGGCTGTAGTCCCGGCGTGGCCGAATATATCGGCTCTTACGGTGGCTGGACCGACGTTTGCGGAACGAGTGTCGCAGCGCCCCTTACGGCGGGCATCGTCGCGCTCGCCGGCCACGTGAACAAACTGACCACCGGCGGCAAGATCTTCTGGGATCTAAAAAAAGGAAAACGCAACAAGGAGCTGCACGCAATTACTTCCGGAAGCGACGGCAACTGCAACGACTATCTCTGCAAGGCCGGCCTATCAAAGCAAGATGGCGGCTATAAAAAGTACAGCGGCCCGGCTGGATGGGGTACTCCCAACGGCATTTCCGCGTACTAGTTTCGCCGGCACACGAAACAAAGAAAAAGGCGAGCGCATCGAGCGCTCGCCTTTTCATTTTGCGCGACGTTACCTCGAAGAGCGACGACGCCGCTGAAACGTCCGCCGGCGTACCTGCGGCTCGAGCGTAGCCGCTCGAGTAGACGCAGGCTCCATGAAGCCGTGCTCGCTGCGCTTTAGGGCCGTGCCGATCGCGCCTTCGATACGTGCAAACGAGCCTGCCTCGTCGCGCGAAACGAACGTAATCGCGTCGCCGGTCTTCTGAGCGCGCCCCGTGCGTCCGATACGGTGAATATAATCGTTAGGCTCGGCGGGTACGTCGTAGTTTATGACGTGACCGAGATCGTCGATGTCGAGGCCTCGCGCGGCGACGTCGGTAGCGACTAGCACTCGGTAGCGTCCCTTCTTAAAGGCATCGAGGGCGCGCGAACGCTGCGACTGCGAGCGGTCGCCGTGAATGCGTTCTACATCGACGCTATGTCGCATCAAAGCGCCGGCGACGCGTTCCGCCCGCGACTTGGTCCGCGTAAAAACGATTGCATTAAAGACGCTCCCGTCTTTGAGCAGATCCACGAGGAGATCCGTTTTCTTGTGCGGTTCCACTTCGTACACCCACTGGGTTACGGTTTTCACCGGCGCCTGAGGCGCTAAATTGATGCGCACGGGATCGCGGAGAAACTCGCGGGCAAGCTGAACAACCGCGCTACCGAGCGTTGCCGAGAAACAGAGCGTCTGGCGCTTGGCCGGAAGTTTGGCGACGATGCGCTTTACCGCCGGTAAGAATCCCATATCGAGCATGCGGTCCGCTTCGTCGAGCACGAAGATGTCCACGTTGTCGAGACGAGCTTCACCCTGTTGCATCAAATCGAGAAGGCGTCCAGGCGTAGCAACGACGACGTCGGCACCGCGGCGCATGGCTTTGATTTGCGGTTTCATTGCCACGCCTCCGTAAATCGGCGTGATCTGCAGGTTGGTGTATTTTGCCAACTGCCGAAGATGTTCGGCAATCTGCTGCGCCAGCTCGCGAGTCGGCGTCAAGATTAGTGCGGCGCCGCGATCGGCGCGCCGTTCGAGCCGTTTCTGGAGAAGCGGAATCCCGAAGGCTGCGGTTTTGCCGCTGCCGGTCGGAGCACTCGCAAAGACATCGTGACCGGCCAGAGCAACGGGAATAGCCGAGCGCTGGATGGGCGTGGACTCTTTAAAATGGAGATCCTCGATGCCGCGCAGTATGGCAGCATCCAGAGTTACTTCTGAAAAAATGGAGATGTTAAAGCCTTATCTTTCGGTGGGCGCTACTTCTCGACCACTCGAAAGATCGCGCTTGAGGACGGGAAGGAGTGTCTCACAGACTCCTCACCAATGCAAACCTTTACACCCTTCAGAATCAAAAAGGGTTGCAATTCCGGCTCCCAGACCTCATTTCCGGGCAGTTACGGCCCTTTCAGTAGGCGCACACCGCGTAATTCCACTCTAGCGCTGCTACGCGATTCGCTCGGATTAGCGATCCGTTGGAGATACCAAATTGTGCGCGGCTCGCTCAGCGCGCGCGAGTAGATCGGGAGCCTCCAGCCACTCGCACACGTCGGGGAAGTCGGCGGTAGGCCCGTGCCATTCTAACTCGTTTACGTCCGCAAAGAGATTCGCATCGGTCCGAAGGGTCGCCAACTCTTTAAATAACACCGCGAGACGTTGCCGATCGCCGAGTTCTTGCGATGGGAATTCTTCGATGGGGCCATAGCGGTTGAGGAGGGCGGCTGCGCCCTTCGCCCCAATTCCCGCGATGCCGGGAAAGCCATCGGCGGAATCGCCGACCAGAGCGAGATAATCGGGGATTAGTTCGGGAACCACACCAAACTTAGCCTGGACGCCCGCAGCGCCTCGGACGACCTGGCTCCTTCGGTCGATTTGCACGATGCGATCTCCGCGTAGGCATTGCGCGAGATCTTTGTCCGGAGTCCATATGCAGATTTTCTCAACCCGAGAATCACGTGAGGCAATCGCGGCTGCCGAGGCCAGGGCATCATCGGCCTCCAGCTCGATCATCGCCCAGACCGCAACGCCCATGGCTCGCAGCGCGTCCTCGAGCGGCTCGAACTGCGCGCGAAGCGTGGGATCGATTCCAGCTCCCGTTTTGTAGCCGTCCCAAAGTCCGTTGCGAAAGGATTCGATAACGTGGTCGGTGGCGACACCTAAGTGCGTCGCACCCTCGCCAATCATTTGCAGTACGGTGTTGAGAACACCGATGGCCGCTCCGAATCGTCGCTCCTTGCCACTGGTGGCGCGACGCAGTCCATAGAAATGGCGAAAGAGCTCGTAGGTTCCGTCAACCAGATGAACGATCACGCCGACCTTACGTTCAGGCTTTCAACCCCGACGGCCCTTCGTTATGCGCTCTGCCGGCCTAGAAGGTTAAAATCGCGAGCCAACCCTAAAATGTCCGGCCGTACAGATCTCGGAGATCTGCTGATGGCTCAGCCGCTGGAAGCTCTTCGTGCCGTACTCAAAGCTCTCGCCGGCTTCGGCTGCATCGTAGCGTGCCTGGGCGCCCTCGTTAAGGGGCGGTCGTTCTCTCAAAATCTGGTTCTTGAAGTTGACGCGATAGGCGACGTCTTTTGCGAACAACACAACCTCGCCGCGCCCATTGGCGTAGCCTCCATAGACCGGTTCGGAGCGCTCGGCGCTCGGCGGCCCTTTAACGACACCGGTGATCGCGAGCGTCGCGACGGGCAGAGAATCCATCACAGCGCTCATTTAACCGCCAAACGGCATCAGAAGTTGCATTTTGCGGCCTCTCGGGTTTGTTACGGCCGGCACGAGAAAAGCCCCAAGATTGAAAGCTGAGCGTTTTTACGATGGACCTAACCAAAACCCCGCCACGCAGCGTCCGAGAAACGATACTTGGCACGTGCAACTACTCGGACGATCGATAAGGCAAAGGCGGTGGCGCAGGGCCGCTTCGGCGAGTACCGTTACGACTGCCCGATGGATCGAGGGCTCTTCAATTTTCTCGGGATGGACTCGCAGGGAGTTCCTCAATATCGTCAAGACCGCGAGAGGCAATTCTGGAATCGAAGCCTACGCGAAAGTCTTTGTTGCCAAGAAGGACGCAGAATCGATCGAGACCCTTAACCAACACTGGCTCTCGGACATGCCGACCGGAGATTCCTTAGAGGCCTTTTATGAATTACGCGCTAAGGTTGCGCCCGGCCGAACCGACGTCACCTCCTGGCCCGATCTGCTCGATCTAGAAGAAGGGCGCGCGGTTCCTCAGCGCTAGCCGCTTACGGCGCACCGAGCTCAGTCGAGCCTGCGAAGTCGTTATCGCAACTTTTCACCATGGTTGGTTTCCCGCCACCATGCTATGCTCGCAGGGCACTCGTCCTCAATCGCGCGACGCAATCGCTTCGTCGCCCTGAAAGCGTAGTATTTATGGCCCGCGTTTGTGCTTTGGCCATCGACCCAAAAGATATCGTATTGCTCGGCTCTGAGCCCAACGGCACAGTAGAGACGGGCCGCAGCCCGGGCGTCCCGGCCTGGAACTTCAGTCTTATGAATTCGCCGGCCGGGCGTGCGCGCCGCGGCGGAGACTGGAGCGATGCCGTTGTAATCTCGGATGACGCCTTCGCCCTAACGATTGGCGACGTCACGGGTCACGGCGAGCCCGCGTTTGGGACGATGGAGATCGTGCGCGCGAGCTTCCTCCGCGGCATCCATGCTAACGCCGAACCCTCAGAAATACTATCCGCTGCGAATTCGGTAGCATATTCGATCCGTGGCGGTGTCATCGTTACCGCAATTGTGGCGATCGTGAACCGCCGTCTGCGGACGCTTACTTTCGCAAATGCCGGTCACCCGGCCCCACTTATGATGACTCCAATCCTGCATGGATTTCTGACCCACGCGAAAGCCGATTTGCCGCTCGGCATCGGGCCGGCGTACAGGGCCACCAGCTACGTCGTTGCGCTTCCGGATGACTCGCTGATCGTTTTATACACCGACGGAATCACCGAACACAAACGAGACTCAGTGCGTGGCGAACGAGAGCTCGTCGAAGCTTGCCGAGCGGCATACGATTGTCCGGCGCCGGATTTGGCGGCTTCCATTGCGCGACGCGTTTTTCAACGCGGCCGCGGACGCGACGATGCGGCCGTAACCGCCCTCCGCGAGTTTGCCGGCGGCGCGTGAACGAGCCGAAACTGCCGACGAAGTTTATCGTCAAAAACAGAGGAAATACATCATGAAAAGTCTATGTGCGGTCCTTGTCGCAGCTATGCTCGTCGTAATCGCTTGCGCGCCTGCCTCGGCTGATCCGTCTACCCTAAGTTTGCAACTATTCGCTCAGAATCGGCCGGGTAAGACCGGGACTGCGACACTCGAGCAAGTTCCGGGCGGCGTTAAGATCGTCATCCTCATGGCCGACGGTCAAAATGGCGCGCAGCCCATACATATTCACACCGGCACCTGCGCAAACCTGAACCCGGTACCGACGTATACCCTGACCAACATCATAAATGGGAGTAGCACGACCACGATATCGGATGTTACGCTTGACGGGCTGCTGAAAGGTAACTACGTCATCGACGTCCACGAGAGCAGCGCCGACCCTGCCAGGTACGTGGCTTGCGCAGCGATTGCTACAACGAAATGATAGGCCTAAGCTCCGCAGAGGATGAAAAAAGGGAGCACGATCGTGCTCCCTTTCTGGCTGGCTAGGCGGCCGAGTCCCGCTTACGCTCGAGCCATCCCGCGTTCGGGAACCGTCCGACCTTCTTCGAGATCGAGCAGGTCCGACCAAGACACGATATCATTCCGGCTTGGAGCGATCTTGCTACGCAGCTCCTCAAAATGCTTCAATGATTCCCCGGTCGGGATCGCAGAGATGAACTTCTTGTTGAAGGCCTCGATACTCCGAGGATCTTTCCTCGCGACGAACGACTTCGCGTAGGCTTCGATTTCAGAATCGTTCTTTGCACCTTTAACGACTGCAAGGAACGCCTTCGGATCCATGTTGAGATACTCGAAAAGGCCTTGGTCCATCGGGCAGTCGTACTTGTACTCGCCGATTGTATTATGTGCTAACGCCTTCGCTTTGTCGGTAGTGCGCGCAAGTTGCACGATACCGAGCATCGTTTCGCCCGAGCTACGCGGCGTAGTTTTGGTTAGGTCCATCATAAATGCTCAACTTTCATGTGAGTTTCTTTTTCCTGTACCCGATGAACCGAAAAAACAGAATAAGGTTTCGAACGATCAAATTGATCGACGGAGAGCAGGTGCTTCTTGACCTTTAAGCGGTGCCGCTTTTAACCGACAACGCGTTGCATGTTATTGCAAAAAGGCCAACGGAACAACCAAAAGAAGCATTTCTACCGAACGAATGCACGTACGCCGTCGCTAGTTCTCCTGGGCTCCTCGTAACCGCTGCATAGATTTGCTTGGGATCTTGATTCGATCCGCCAATCGGAGCAACGCAAGAACCCTGACGTGCCACCACGTCACATCGATCTCGAACCAGCGCAGCCCATGGCGCGCCGAGAAGGGAAAGGCATGGTGATTGTTATGCCAACCTTCACCCCAGGAGATCAGAGCGACCCACCAGCAGTTCGTCGATTGGTCGGTCGTCTGGTATGAACGGTAGCCCATCGTATGGGACGCGCTGTTAACGAGCCACGTCGTGTGATAACTAATCACCAGCCGGACGAAGACCCCCCAGATCACCCACGACCATCCGCCGAACGCAAAGAGCCCGATCCCCAGCCCGATCTGCAGGGGGATGTTGAGGTACTCCAGCGCGCGATAGAATCGCTGGGCGCAGAGGTCGGGCGCAAACCGTAGCATTTCCTCGTCCGAGGGTAGCGCAATGTTGTGCCGGTAAATCCAGTCTACGTGTGCCCACCTAAACCCGCCACGGATGCTGTGAGGGTCGCCTTCTCGATCGGCATGCGCGTGATGCTTGCGGTGCACCGCCACCCATCGGATTGGATCGCCCTGCAGCGCCAGCGTTCCGAAGATCGCCAGCAGGTATTCAAATGGTTTGCGGAGGCGCAAGCTGCGGTGCGTAAGGGTGCGATGGAAGCACAATGAAATTCCTAAAGCTACAGTCGCATACGACACCACAATTGCGGCTGCTAGCGCCGGCCACTGAAAGAAAGGCGGCCAGAAAGCCGCAATAGCTCCGATGTGAATTCCCAGTAGCCCGAGACCTTTAAAGGTTCCGTAAGGTCGTCCCACGCGCGTTCTCATTTCGAAGCTTAGCGACCGCGGGCGGCAGTTCCAGCGATCCCAGAGAATGCATAGCTAACTATGGGTGCAGACCGCTGCAACTGCATTGCATCATCCAGGCATTCCACGACGCGAACGACGCTTTGCATTTTTAGGAGATCGAAGAGCCTTCGGACGATCGGCCGACCGAGTATGACGGTTTCACGATCGAATCCCTTGTCGTGGCGACGCGCGTGCATTCTCAACATCTCGGTCACGCAGGTGGCGTCTAGATAGCTAACGTCGCTAAAGTCAATGATGACGTTTGGCTCGCTGCACAGGCCGTCGAGCACCTCAGACCATTGACGCTTGCACGTCACGTCGTACTCTCCGGAAAAGACCATTAGGGCGATTCGAGCCGCCACTCTGGATCCGCTCATCTTTTGACCTATCAGTGTAGCGCCGGCCCGGAGCACGCGCTATCGTGAAAAGTGCCCTATATCCGCCGCGTTCTCCCAGCCCAGCACCTTAGCGATCAGCTCGGTGCGGTTCCGGCTTTCGGTCTTGTCGATCATACTCTTGACGTGATGCTGAACGGTTGAAGCGGCGATATGCAGCTCTTTGCCGATATCCTCCAGCTTCGCCCCATCCAACAGCATCGCCAACACTTGAAGCTCCCGAGGCGAGATGTGGAAGCGGGCGGCGGGGCCCGTCAACGACTTCGGCGGCTTAAAGCGGTCGATCCGTACGCCGATGAAGAGTCCGGCCGGCCCTGACATCGGCTGCGTTCGCACGACTAGGAATGGGACGGGGTGCGCGATGCCGATCTGTTGCGTACCGGCTTCGCTCTGCCACCCGGCGATCAGCTCGCGGACGGCTTCTTCGAGCACGCCCGGCAGACGATCGGCAATCCGCGTGCGCAGTCCCGTCAGCGCGACGCGGCGTTGCTGTTCGGCCGTCCATGCGAGGACGATCTGAAGGTCGCGATCCAGCACGTAGAACGATTCGTCCGAAGCCGTCAAGGCTTCGCTCTCCCGCGTCGAGTCGGTGGCCCGATCGTCGACGTCGGGCGCAGCGAGACGGCCGCCTTGCCGGGAATCTAGACGCAGCGCAGAGAGGCGCTCGGACGTCGCGTCGAGCGACAACGCCAGAACGCTGATTTCGCTAGATGTGAACGGTCCCAGCTCGCTCGTACGGAGCAAGGTGAGAATACCGAAGCTGGCGTGGGCGTCAGCGAATAATAGGGTGACCCCGCTTTCAAAGTCGCCAAGCGGACCCAGTGTGGCCGCGATGCGCGGCCCCATCTTGGCCTTCTCGCGCTGGCGATCGAACTCGCCTTTTAGCCGCAACAACTCGCCGCCGTCTCCCCGGGAGTCGAGCAGGAGGCCGGCCAGCTCCCCTTCGGGCATCAGGCGAGCAAACGACCACCGCGACGCGGGCACGACGCGAAGGATCGCCTCGACAATGGGGTACGCCGGATCCGACTCCGGCAAGAAATCGGCCCTAAGCGTCAACGCTTAGTCCCGGCCACTGGAATCGGACTTTTTCACGATGGTCAGTTTCTCGCCTCGATGATAGACTTAAGACCGGCTTCTCCTCCTTTGCGGCGACGTACTGCTTCGTCCGCCTGAAAGCGTAACTGTTATGGCCCGCGTATGCTGTTTGGCCGTCAACCCCAAAGATATACCACTGCTTGGTGCCTCGCTAAAAGCCGCGGGTGAGCCGGGCCTTACTATCGTCGCCCGTTTGGATGTGGCCGCGATAGGGAAGCTCTCACCTGACGTTCTGGTCGCCGACGTCGATCAGGAGAAAGTCGATCCACTCGAGATGTTGCGTCAGCTTCGTTTCGTCTTACCGGAGTGCGTCATCGTGGTCTTTACCGGGACGGTGACGCGCGCGTGGGGCCGCGCATGTCATCTCGCAGGCGCTAGCTGCGTGCTCTCCAAAAAGTCAGGCAAGGCATCGCTTGTATCCGGTTTGCAGCGCGCAATAGAAACCGGCTGCTTTACCGATCCGCGCTTTGCTGCGTAGCCTGCACGCCGTTGGCGCGACGAATTGCAGGCGCCACGATACGAACGACGAGCACTTGAAGGACGGCCGCAGCCGGAACGGCCAGGAAGGCACCCCCGATTCCGAGCAACGTTCCGCCGATGACGGTGGCTAGGATAATCAAAAGAAAACTCAGCTGAACGCGCTGGCCGAAGATGATCGGCGAGAGAACGTTTTGGTCGATCGCTTGGACGACCACGAAGATCGCTAGCGCGAGCAGCATCTTCTCCCAGCCGCTCGTCGCCAACACGACGACCAGAATGACTGGGCCGGAAATTACGGCGCCTACCATTGGGATCGCCTGAAAGATCGCCGCGATGAAGCCCAGCAGCAGGGCATATGAAACGCCCATCAGCCCAAGCGAAGCACCCATCACCACTCCAACGATCGCACCGTTGAGCACCACACCTTGCACGTAGGCGCTCAGCCTGGCACCGATGTCGGCAAAGGCATTCCGCCAATCGTCGTTTACGCTCGGCGGAATCAAACTGAGCACGAACCGCTCGAGTTCGTCCGACGACAGCATCCAGCCGACTGCGAGCAAAAGAATGAGCAGACCGTCACCAATCACCGTTGCAATAAGTTTGGGCCCGCTGAGAAGCTGCGGTCCAATGATGCTTGCCGCGGTGCCGGCGGAACTGGCCAATACGGAGGCCAGCTGCTGAGCCATTTGGTCGTTTTTGAGATAACGTTGCGCTGCGGCGAATTGATGCTGCAGCGAGTTTGTGTAGCTGGGTAACGTCTGGATTAACTTCACCAGTTCCGCGCCCAGCGGCTGGATCAGCAGGAAGCCGATCGCAACGACCGCGACGATCACAACGCTAAACGAAAGGGCGACCGCGACGCCAAACGGCATCCGTCTCCCAAGGCGATCGACGATTGGCCGAAGGCCGGCTGAAAGCAGGACGGCCGTGAAAAGCAGCAATAACGCGGACAGCGCACCGGCGAGAACGCTCCACACCAGGAACGCAAGCGCGAAGACGACCGCGGCGGTCACCCAGCCGCGCACACTGCTCACGGGCAAATCGCTTTCGCCATTCCCTTTCGATTTCGAGCGCGGCGCGAATTACCTACTACGCTACGACGTTGCCTGCGGCCGATAGGTGCCGAAGCTCCAAATGTGTCCCTCTGGATCGCGCACGCCAAATTCGTGCGAGCCGTAGTCCGTGTCCTCGAGTGCCCGAATGATCTGAGCTTCCGTCGCCTTGGCCCGGGCGTAAGCGGCGTCGACTTCCGCATCGCTGTCAAGCGCGATATAGATTCCACCGGTAACCCCGCCTAGATTTTTCGGGCTCGTACCATAAGGATCGTCTTTGACGCTGCCTAGCATGATCAAATTACCAGCGAGTTGCAGCTCCGCATGTGCGATGGTATCGCCATCGCCCTCATAGACTTCTTTCTCCTCGAAACCCAGGGCGGATGTGAGCCACGCGATTGCGGCTTTGGCGTCGTTGTAGCGAACGCTCGGATAAACGGTTTGCACTTTGGTCCTCACTTGTGTAGTGTCATAGGGCGTTGGACGGTCGGGCCGTGCCGAGGAAGAACATCGAGATTCCCATTAGTGAAGTCCGGAAAGCTGGGAAATAACAATCGAGCGTTCCGCGCGCTCTACCGCTCCCTGGATCTGCGCGTGCGAGGGGACGCTGCCCTCGAACTTCTCGCTGTAAATAACCATCAGTTCTTTGCGCCTGTCGGAACCCGGGAGGTGGACGAATCGTACGTCAACGCGTTTGCGGGGCAGCGTGTACCCCTTTGCGGTGATGATGGAAAAAACGTGTTCTGAATCCGAGCCCGAGTTGATTCCGGCCGGGGCGGGGTAGCCGAACTTCGCCAAGGCCGCCTTTAGCTGGCCGAGGTCGGGCGGCTGCGGGGTTCCGCCGGCATAGTTGCTCAGCCACGTATCGAGATAGAAGTCCATTCCTCCGAGCGTAGCGTGTCGTGGCGAGTCGTAATCGTAGTGCAACTTGGGCATCGATGCAATATACGCTTCAAACTGGACCCAGTAAAGCCGTTCGATGTTCTTTTGTTTGTCGGCTTGCACGAAGACGAACTGCCGGCAGTTGGTTATGCCGTAGAGCACCCACGAGTCGCTACCGACGAACGTCGCATCGCTGGGCAGCGAGATGCGAACCGCGGGATCGCGGTCGGAAACGACCGAGCTGCCGCGTACGGATCGCGAAGGCGCTTTCGGCGAAGCGATTGCAGAAATCGACATCGCCATCGTGACTACGACGAGGAAAAACGCTCTCCACATTTTCGCTACGTCACCCGCACGCGTTATACCGGAGCTTCGAAACTTCCGGGACTGTTTGCCGTGCCCGTGAACTCTTCGACGCGCTCACGCTTGGCTTCAGCGAGGGCCTTGCGCACGCCCGCGGCGTCGTAGTCGAACGTGTAAACTGGGGAGGCCGGCTGCTGCCTCCACGATTCGGCGATCGTTCCGCCGTCGACGGGATCGAATCCAATTTCATCAACGAGCCGCATTACCTGAGCTTTCGTATGTAGGTCGTCGCCCGTCACGGGGAGCGCTATCCGGCCCGGCGTGCCTTTCGGCTTGCCGTTTTCCAATAAGTGCTGCGCGTAAATGTTATTGAAGGCTTTGATCACGGGGCGGCCGATCTGCTGCGACACCCAGGCACTCTCCGGCGTGCCGCGTTCGATCGCTTAGATTCTACCGTCACGCTGGCGCGGATAGTAGTTTCCCGTGTCGATGACGATCGTTTCGGCGGGAACGCCTAGGAAACAGATCCTTGGGAAGTTGGGGAACGTTTTTCTCGGGGATGGTAACG
>Ga0265338_10000793_pt1 | contig 53516 bp, 41 predicted proteins | sample 42126metaG_FD_193579 | JGI IMG/M metagenome (GOLD analysis project Ga0265338, IMG submission 193579) | Rhizosphere microbial communities from Carex aquatilis grown in University of Washington, Seatle, WA, United States - 4-21-26 metaG | ecosystem: Host-associated > Plants > Roots > Rhizosphere... | reverse complement strand
CCCGCGTATCCCTTGGCTCGAATGACATCCAGAGCCGAGTTCAGGAGTTTGATCTTTGACCGGTGCGGTGCCTCGGTTGAAATCTCTGGTGGTTTCATTTCGGCAAAAACCATACCGACTAGTAGGTATAATGAAAGTTAAAACAATTACTTTCACATTGGAAATACGTATAACGTTGTTATAAATTTTGTTACGACAGTTTTGGCCGAAAGAAAGCAGGTTCAACTCAGATAATCGTTTCCCATTTCTTGAAGTTGGATTTGAAATCCCCGTCCTTCGTTAATGGCGCCATGGCGATCGATGGGGCAGTTGTTTGGTTTGGTTGCGCTCGACGAGCAACGAAACCAAGACGCGACCACGAATGCAGTCGAACTGACGGGAATCCTAGACCCTCATTAACAATGACTAGGGCATCAGGCGTACGAAGAAAGACCGGTTGTGGAACGGCTACCGATTCCGTGGAGCGAAGATACCTTGACGTTCTACATATACTACATGTAGGGATCCTAGGCATCAAATGGGCATCGATAAATCGGATCTCCTCCAAGGCACGCTCGACCTGTTGATCTTAAGGGTCGTGGCCATGGGACCAATTCACGGTTATGCGATCTCAAAACGGATTCAGCAGATCTCCCGTGATGCCTTGCGCATTCAGCAGGGATCTCTTTATCCGGCGCTCCACCGCTTAGAGAAGCGCAAATGGCTAGGAGCGGAATGGCGAGAGGCCGAAACCGGGAGGGCGGCCAAATTTTATAGCCTCACCGCCGAAGGCCGAAAACGTCTGCTCGTTGAGCATTCCGAGTGGGAACGACTTTCGGCTGCCATCGGCCTAGTTATTCAGGCCACCGAGCTCTAAATTGCCGATGAGTTGGTTCTCGATTCTTTTCCGCCTTAAGAGCAGCGAGAACCAGTTAGATTCCGAGCTGCGATTCCATTTGGAGGAGCAAGTGCGAACGAATATCCGCCAAGGGATGGATCCTATTGAGGCTCGCCGCGAAGCGGCGCTCGAATTCGGAGGGATCGAGCAGATCAAAGAGGAATGTCGCGACCAGCGTCGAGGCATCTGGCTGGAGAACGCTTTTCAGGATTTGCGATACGGAGCCAAATCACTGATGCGAAGCCCCGGATTTACGATCGTCGCGCTCATAACCCTGGCGCTTGGTATCGGCGTCAATGCCACGATGTTTTCGATTCTAAATACGATCTATCTGACGGCTCCTCCCTTTCGGGACCCCGAACGATTAGTGACTGTCTTCTACTCGACGCAGCAATCGCCATTCTGGCCGCTCTCTCCCGCTAATTTTGCAGATATAAGGAAGCAAAACACGGTATTTGAGGAACTTGCGGCGTTCACCAGTTCGGAGGCCAGCTTGGGTGTGACAGGAAAACCAGCAGAGTTGGTGCGCGCGTTGTGGGTGACGGCCAATTTCTTCCCGATGTTGGGCGTCCAGCCGGCGAGAGGACGATTCTTTACTCCTGACGAAGATACCGATTTGCACGGCGACCTCGTTGTCGTCACAAATGGGTTCTGGAAGAGACGATTGGCCGGAGATCCCGAGGCGATTGGTAAACGCATCCGCCTCGATAGCAGTTCGGCCACCGTAATTGGGATTTTGCCTCCCACCTTCGATGATCCGCTGTTATGGGGAAGAACGGAGATATGGCGCCCCCTCGGCCGTGGCGCTAAGCGTTGGCAAGTCCGGAACGCTGCTTACCTTTCGGCGCTTGGGCGCCTGAAGCCAAACACAACGCTGGAGCAGGCGCGGGCTCAAATGAATACGATTGCCGCCCGGCTCGCGCACGACTTTCCAGCCGACAACGCCAAGAGCACCATCAGCGTGTTCCTGAACGAGCAAACCCGTCATAATCCCGCCGCGGAGCGAATGTCCTGGCTCACCCAGGGATTGACGTTTTTCGTCTTGCTAATCGCGTGCGTAAACCTCGCGAACCTACAGTTGGCGCGCGGGATCTCGCGTAGCCGCGAATACGCAATTCGCTTGGCGCTTGGTTCATCCCGGAGACGGCTCCTCCTCCAGGGGTTGATGGAATGCCTGCTACTTTCGTTAGTGGGCGGTGCAATCGGGCTTCTGGTTGCCCACTGGGGGAATGTCGCCATTGGCGGACGTATTGATGTAAATGGAGTCACCGGTGTGGACCTACCGCTCAATTGGAGGGTCGTCGGCTTCCTATTTACGGTGGCCGCGATTACGGGTGCGCTTTTTGGCATCATTCCGGCCCTGAAAGCCGCGCGGACGGACGCCAATGCGGCGCTGAAGCCGGGCGGCCGTGGAACTATGGCCAACCGCCGACAACAGCGGTTGCGGACGGCCCTGGTAGCTTCCGAATTGGTGCTCGCTTTGGCGCTTCTGACAGGGGCGGGCTTCTTCGTCAAAGGGACTTGGCGCCTGGTGCATCTCGATCTTGGCTGGGACCCTAAGAACATCCTCACAGGAACCTTGGGGCTCCCCTATAGCCGCCAGTACGACCTCCCGCACTGCCGTGAATTCGCCGAGCGCCTTCAGCAGAAACTGGCAGTGCTCCCAGGGGTTAACCGCGCAGTCATCTCAGCCGGCACGCTCCCTTGGGGTGTTTCCGGAGGAGGCGACTTTGGCATCGAGGGTCGCAATCCACCCCTCCGCATCAACGAGGAGATGGCCGATTTCAACGATGTCACTCCAGGCTATTTTTCCGCGACAGGAATGCACCTCGTTTACGGACGAGATTTCAGCGCGGGCGACCTACCGGATTCGCCTCGGGTCGTCATAATCAACGAGGCAATGGCCAAGCGCTTCTGGCCAGGAGAGAATCCCGTCGGCCACCGGATTGGCAGCTCCGATCCTGCCCATCCTGATTGGAAGCTGGTGGTTGGGGTCGTAAACGATGTCCGCAATCCGGGAGATCTGGTCCATGCGGTAACCGGCTTTCGGATCTATTCCGCGCTCGGGCAGACAGCAAGCCATCGCCTCTCCTTTGTGCTCTCCAGCGCCACTGATCCACGCGCTCTGGGTGAGGCGGCGCGACGCGTGGTTGCGCAAATGGATCCTGACGTGGCGGTTTTCCACCTCGGGACCGCGGAGGAAAGGATCCGAGTTCTCACGGAGAACTACTCATTGGCCGGTTTAATCCTCACGGCAATGGCGCTGCTCGGTCTTCTCTTGGCCTCGATCGGCGTTTACGGGGTGACCGCCAACCTTACCGCACAGCGAACTCAGGAAATTAGTATCCGCATGGCTCTTGGAGCGCAATCCCGGAGCATCCTGTGTCTAATCCTGAAAGCCTGCGCAGCCCCCACCGTGCTCGGGATCGTAGCAGGGACAGCCATCTCCTTCGCGCTGGTGAGAACGCTTGGCGCCGTGGTGCCGGGAGTACCCGGCCAGAGCCCCTTGGTTATCTGTGGGGGCGCAGTGCTTCTCGCCAGCGTGGCGCTACTGGCATCCTGGCTGCCGGCGCGCAAAGCGATCAAGGTGAATCCACTACTCGCATTGCGCGCGGAGTGAATCGAGGCGGCGGCGATCGACCAGGTGAACCAAAAGGGACCCCTTTTGGGACGGTGCTGCGCCAATGGCCTTGTTGGGCCAAACTGACCGGCGACCCGCTGAACGATCGAGAGTGTATCGCGACGGTATTGACAAAAGCAGCTTTGGGTAATACAAACCTGATCGTGCAAACACTGACACTCAAGCTCTCCACAGACACGGCAGCCCGGCTGGAGCGTATGGCTACGCGCCGCCGCACGACCAAGTCCGCCGTCATGCGTGAGGCTTTAGAGGAGAAGCTTCGCGCGTCCGCCAACGAACCTACCGTGTATGACCTGATGAAGGCGTCCGTTGGTTCCGTCGATAGCGGGATTCGGGATCTTGGCCACAACCCTACTCATCTGAAGGGATTTGGACTAAGATGAATGTAGTATTGGCCGACACCGGCGCCCTTGTGGCGCTCCTCGACCGGCGAGAGAGATTTCACGCTTGGGCTGTAGAACAAATCCGCACAATTCGGCCTCCGTTGCTCACCTGCGAGGCTGTGCTGGCCGAACTCTGCTTCCTTCTTTCTGATGTTCCCAAAGGGATTGTATCGGTGCGAGACAACCTCGCATCCGGAGCCTGGACCATGGATTTTTCTTTGAAGGCTGAGCAGGAACGGGTGTTTGCATTGATGAGTGTCTATTCGGATCAACCTATGTCCCTTGCAGAGGGATGCCTCGTCCGGATGTCCGAACTGCGGGCCGATTCCGGAATATTCACGTTGGATCGGCATTTCCAAGTTTATCGAAGAAACCGTCGCCAGGTGATCCCCTTGATCACGCCACTGGAGGCCTGACGGCTTCTTGAAGGTGGGCCCTCGCGGCTGATCGGGTCAGGCCGAGGCGGCGGCGTTGCTATCTTCAACCGATAGGGCTCGATTCTGCGATATTCTGAATCCTGTTCCAGAAAAAACCGGCTTCGAAGCAGGTCCACTAGAGTTTGTCTCACCCCCCGACACAGGTAATCTTGCGTGTTTAGGCAAGGTTAGATCCCTCGGGATACCCCGCTGCGTCCCATAGCGGGCGTTGAGGGCGGCGGTTCGGTAATCCGCCCATATCTGGGTACAAAGAAATGGATCAAGTGGCAATTGCGCTGGACTTCGAGCGGACTGCATCCATTTGGCATTCAGTTGCGTAGAAGTGGATATTAGCGCCGCATCGTACTGCGACAGTTGCCTCGGTCCGATCTGGTATGAGAGCTCCGCAAAGCCTGGGAAATGAACTCGTCGCAATCCACCCGACCCGGCATCATCGCAATTTCAACTCCTACGAAAGGGATACCCATGAAGATTCGATTGGCCTTGGGAATCATTGCCCTTCTGACGCTTGCCGCCGGCCTCACGGCAGGTCCGCGCGATGCACAGTGGAAGGAGGTGGAAGACGCCAGGCACAAGGGCCTGCCCAAGACAGCGATTGAGAAGCTCGAGGCCATCATCCGGAATTCCACAGCGGACAAGGCCAACGCCGAGGCGATCAAGGCTATCGCGCTAAAGATCGCGCTCGAGGCCGAAATCCAGGGCGGCAAGGCAGAAGAGAAGATCCTGCGGATGCAGGCTGAATCGGAAAACGCTCCGGCTGAGATGAGGCCGGTGATGGAGGCGATCCTTGCGCATTGGTACTGGCAGTATTTCGAGCAGAACCGCTGGCGGTTCATGCAGCGGACGCAAACCGCGGTCTCGGCGGGACCGGACATCCAAACCTGGGATCTAGCGCATATTCTCGCCGAGATCGACCGGCACTTCACCGCGGCGCTTGCGAACGAGGCGGCGCTGAAGGCCACGCCTGTCGCCGATTTCAACGACCTGCTTCTGAAGGGGAGCGCACCCGACAGCTACAGGCCGACGATGTTCGACTTTCTCGCGAATGACGCCCTGCAGTTCTATCAGGCCGGCGAGCAAGCCTCGGCGAAGAGCGAAGACGCGTTCGAGCTCGAAGCGGGTGGCCCCGTCCTCGGGGACGTCGCCGAATTCGTGAATTGGGAGCCGGCGACCACGGATGAGGCCTCGCCAACGCTGAAGGCTGTCCGCCTTTTCCAAGGCCTCCTGACCTTTCACGGGCCTGACACGGACCGGTCCGCCTTCTACGACGCCGACCTCGGCCGCATCACCTTTGGCCACAATATCGCCGTCGGGGAGGGGAAGATTGACCGCTACAAGGCTGCGCTCCGGCGATTCATCGATCTCACCTCCGGGCACGAGATCTCGGCCCGCGCCCGAGCCGAACTGGCCGCACAGATCGACTCGGAAGGCGAGCCGGCCCTGGCCCGTGACGAGGCGGAGCGCGGCCTCGGAGCATTCCCGGCATCCGTCGGTGGAGCCATGTGTTTCAACCTCATCCAGAAGATCGAGGCAAAGTCGGCGCGTCTCGACACCGAGCGCATCTGGAATGCTCCGTGGCCGACCCTCAATGTCAGCTACCGCAACGTGACAAGGGTCTACTTCCGCGCGGTCAGCGTCAATTTCGACGACTACATCGCGCGCAGGAAGTGGAATTTCGGAGGCGTCAACGCCTACGACCGCGATGAACTGCTGGGCTCGGCACCCGCGCTCCAATGGGACTCCGAGCTGCCGCCTACAAAAGACTACAAGGAACGCACCGAGCGGCTACCGGCGCCCTCGACGCTAAAGCCCGGATTCTATTTCATCATCGCAAGCCACGACGACACGTTCGGCGGACGCGACGACCAGGTCAGCGTCGCGCCGGTCTGGGTCAGCGACCTCGCGCTGGTCCTTCGAAACCGCTACGACAGGGAGTGGCATAGCGGGCTTGTCCTCAAGGCGGAGAGTGGCGAACCGGTGGCCGGCGCGACGGTGCGGATCTGGCAGCGCGAGAACACAGGCCGTTTCAAGATGGCCGAATCCGTCAAGACTGACGAGAACGGCAGCTTCAGCTTCTCTTGCAAGAACCAGGCGGTGGCCGTGATTGCGGAGCACGACGGCCACGCCGTCTCCAGCGCGGACGACATCTTCTACTACGCGAACGGCGCCGGAGACCGCTCCCGAACGCAGACGGTCTTCTTTACAGACCGGGCGATCTACAGGCCCGGCCAGACAATTAGCTACGAGGGCGTGTCCATCCGCTACAACCAGGGAGAGGGAAGGTATTCCGTGGACGCCGACACCAAAGTCACGGTGGTCTTCACTGACCCCAATGGCAAGGAGATCGCGCGCGCAACCCACACGACCAACGACTATGGATCGTTCAGCGGCGTCTTCACGGCGCCGCGCGACCGATTGACCGGACGGATGACGATTCAGGTCCTTGGCGGGCCAAGCCGCACGACGGTCAGGGTTGAGGAGTACAAGCGCCCCAAGTTCCAAGTGGAATTCGCCCCGCCCGACGCAGCCGCGAAGCTCGGCGCGCCGGTCATGATCACGGGCAAGGCGACGGCGTACACTGGCGCCGCAATCGGCGGGGCAAAGGTGAAGTGGCGGGTCGTGCGCGGCGTGCAGCTTCCCTACTGGTGCTGGTGGTGGCGGCCGGCCCCCGCCAAAGCCATCGCGCACGGATCCGCCGTCACCGAGCCGGACGGGTCATTCAAGGTGCAGTTTCCAGCGGAGCCGGACCCATCCGTGCCGGCGAAGGACGAGCCGACGTTCGCCTTCACGGTTGACGCCGACGTCACGGACACCACGGGCGAGACCCGTTCCGACGAGCGCGTCGTCCGGGCGGGATACACCGCGCTTCAGGCGTCGCTGGCCGCCGGGCAGTGGCAGACCCCGGCCGCGCCGGTGGCCTTCGACGTCGAGACGAGGTCGCTGGACGGAGACCCGCTTCCGGCCGAAGGCGTGGTGACCCTCCGAGCGCTTGTGCAGCCGCCGAGGGTCGAGCGAGCGCATCTGGTGCGGGAGAATTCCTGGTGGGGCCGCGATGGCGAGGAGCCGCGAGCCGACCCGTCGAACCCCGACTCCTGGGAACTCGGCCAGGAGGTTGCCAGGCAGCCGTTCAGGACCGGTGCGACCGGAAAGGTGCAGGTTTCCGTCCGCCTTGGGGCCGGCATCTACCGCGCCTCCCTCGAGACTACGGACCGTTTCGGCAAGAGGGTCACCGCCCGGCAGACCGTGCAGGTGGTCGATCCCGAAGGAAGGCACTATGGCGTTAAGCTCCCAAGCATAGTGCTTTTGCCAAAGTCATCGGTCGAACCGGGTGAGACTTTCACCGTCCTCTGGGGCACCGGCTATGGCTCCGGCCGCGCGCTCGTGGAAATGGAGTGCGACGGCAGGTCCCTCATGAGCACATGGACGGCGACAGACAGGACACAGGAGCTCATCAAGTTGCCGGTAACCGAGGAGATGCGCGGTGGGGTGACCCTGCGAATCACCTACGTCCGCGAGAACCGCGCCTATGTGCACCAGAGCGTCGTGGAGGTGCCGTGGTCGAACAAGAAGCTCGCCGTCAAGTGGGAAAGCTTCCGCTCCAAGCTCATGCCGGGCCAGAGGGAGACTTGGACGGCGGTCGTGACGGGCCCCGACGCGAAGCGCGCCGCTGCCGAAATGGTCGCCACGCTTTATGACGCCTCCCTCGACCAGTACGAACGCCACAACTGGCCGCAGATGTTCGATGTGTTCCGGAGGGAGTCCGAATGGGTGCAGACCGAATTCCAGAACACCGACCGCGACTTCCAGCGGATCCGCGACTGGCGCACCCCTAAACTCCGCGCCACGAACTGGACCTACCGCTCGTTCCCCAGCGAGGCCATGGCGGGCGCGGACGAGGAGGCGATCGTCCTTTCACCGTTCGCGGTGGACACCGGGGCGGTCGCGGGCAGCTACCGGGCCAATTCAACGCTTGCCGGCACCCGCGTGGATTTGAAGGTGAGCCCGCACACCTTCGGCGCCGTCGTGACCAGCCAGGCCCTCATGGACAAATCGGAGGATAAGATTGCACCGTCACAATATGCCCGCGGTCCGAACGACACCGGTCCGAATCTGGGCTCAGTCGCGGCGCGCAGGAATCTCAACGAAACCGCCTTTTTCTACCCGCAGCTCATGGCCGGCGACGACGGAGTGGTACAGATCGTTTTCACCATGCCCGAGGCGCTGACGCAGTGGAGGTTCCTCGGCTTCGCCCACGACAAGGATCTTCGCGCGGGCCTCCTGACGGACAAGGTGACCACGGCCAAGGACCTGATGGTGGAGCCAAACCCGCCGCGCTTCGTGCGCGAGGGCGACACGATCGAATTCACGGTCAAGGTGAGCAACCGGACCGACAAGCCGCAAGGGGGCAGGGTGCGGCTCACGTTTGCCGACGCGGCCACACTCAAGCCGGTGGATGAGGCGCTCGGCAACGGCGCCGTCGAGCAGGGCTTCGACGTGCCCGCGAAGCAGTCGTGCAGCTACTCGTGGCGGATCACCGTGCCCGACGGAATGGGCTTCCTCACCTACAAAGCCGTTGGCGCGACCGCGCTCGCGAGCGACGGCGAGGAAGGGTTCCTGCCGGTGCTAAGCCGGCGGATCCTGGTGACGGAATCGCTGCCGCTCCCGATCCGTGGGAAATCCACCCGGCAGTTCGAATTCACTAAACTCCTCGACTCCGGCAAGTCCGCGACGCTGCGCAGCCAGTCGCTGACGGTGCAGATGGTATCGCAGCCCGCCTGGTATGCAGTCATGGCCCTGCCGTACCTGATGGAGTACCCGTACGAATGCAGCGAACAGCTCTTCAACCGGCTCTATGCCAACGCGCTCGCCGGCCACATCGCCAACTCGGACCCCAAGATCCGCCGCATCTTCGAGCTCTGGAAGGGCACTCCCGCGCTCGACTCTCCGCTTGAGAAGAACCAGGACCTTAAGTCGGTGATGCTTGAGGAGACCCCGTGGCTGCGCCAGGCGACGGCCGAGAGCCACGCGCGCCGCGACGTTGGGCTCCTGTTTGACGCCAACCGGCTCGACGAGGAGGCCGCGCGGTCCCTTCGCCAGCTCTCCGAGCGCCAGCTGGGCGAGGGACTCTGGTCTTGGTTCCCCGGAGGGCGCCCCAGCGAGTACATAAGCCTCTATATCGCGACCGGGTTCGGCAGGCTGCGCCACCTTGGCGTCGACGTCGACATAGCGGCCGCCGTAAAGGCGCTCGAAGCGCTCGACGCATGGATGACCCGGCGGTACGCAGAGATCCAGAGGCTGCCGCGCTCGCAGGACTACGTCCCGAGTTACACGGACGCATTCTATCTCTACGGCCGGAGCTTTTTCCTAAAAGACCGCCCGATAGCCGTGCAAGACCGCGATGCCGTCGACTTCTTCCTCCGACAGGCCGGCAAGTTCTGGCTCAAGGTGGACAGCCGGCAGAGCCAGGCGCAGCTTGCCATCGCGCTTCAACGCTTCGGCGACAAGGAAACGCCCCACGCCATCATGAAATCCATCAAGGAGCGCAGTGTCAGCGACGAGGAGCTCGGCATGTACTGGCGCGACCTTGAACTGAGCTGGTGGTGGTACCGTGCCCCGATCGAGACCCAGGCCATGATGATCGAGGCCTTTGACGAGGTCTCGAACGATGCCGAGGCGGTGGAGGCCTGCAAGGTCTGGCTGCTGAAGCAGAAGCAGACACAGGCTTGGAGAACCACCAAGGCCACCGCCGACGCCGTCTACGGCCTGTTGCTGCGCGGCGACAACCTGCTCGGAAGCGATGCGCTTGTCGAAGTCGCTCTCGGCGGAGAAACGATCAAGCCGGAGAACGTCGAGGCCGGCACCGGCTTCTACGAGCAGAAATTCCTTAGGGGCGAGATCAAGCCCGCCATGGGCCGGATCACCGTGACGAAGACGGACGAAGGGGTAAGCTGGGGCAGCGTCCACTGGCAGTACCTCGAGGACATGGCCAAGGTCACGCCGCATGAGGGCACGCCGCTGAAGCTGACGAAGACCCTCTTCGTCAAGGAGACGACCAAGAAGGGCCAGGTACTCGTGCCCGTGAACGGCCCGCTCTCGGTGGGCGACGAGCTGGTCGTCCGCATTGAGCTGCGCACCGACCGGGACATGGAGTACGTTCACCTGAAGGACCAGCGCGCCAGCGGCACAGAGCCCGTGGACGTACTGAGCGGGTACCGGTTCCAGGACGGACTCGCCTACTACGAGAGCACCCGGGATTCCGCCAGTCACTTCTTCATCGATTACCTGCCGAAGGGCGTCTACGTGTTCGAATACTCGTCGCGGGTCCAGCTCAGGGGAAGCTACCAGACAGGCGTCGCCGAAATCCAGTGCATGTACGCGCCGGAGTTCAACAGTCACTCGGAGAGTTTCGCCCTGGAGGTCAAGTAAACCGGGGCAGCGCGGAAAGGACCGAGCGGGATGCGCCGGCGCCGGCTAACGCCGGTCCAACCGGCGCGACCAAATCATTCCTCCACCCGATGCCGGCTCACGTTGGCGCCGTCCCCGGGCCGAAGCTGGCGGAAGACGATGGCTGAAAGCAGGGTGAGGATGCCGACGACGACCAGGGCCCTGTGAATTCCCGAGATCATTTCGCTCGGGCTCGCGTGGAACCGGTCGGGGATGAAGTACGCGGTGACGAGCGATGCCATCGCGACCCCGAAGCTCAGCGACAGCTGCTGCATCGTGCTGGCGATGCTGCTGCCCATGCTGACGTCCTTCTCATGCAGGTCGGCGTAGACGATCGTGTTGATGGCGGTGAACTGCAGCGACGAGAAATACCCGAAGCAGAACGCCTGCAGGCCGATGAGCCACACCGGCGTCGAGGGGTTTATCGTCGCGAAGAGGGCGATCAGAAGCCCCATGGAGACGGTGTTAGAAGTCAGCACGCGCCGGTAGCCGAAGCGCGTGATGACCCAGGGCATGGTCATCTTGAGACTCATCGCCGCCAGCGGCTGCGGCATCATGAGCATCCCCGACTTGAGCGGGCCGTAGCCGAGCCCGACCTGGTAGAGAAGGGGGAGGAGAAAGGGCATCCCCCCGATGCCGATCCGGGTCACAAGGCCCCCGACGACCGACGAGCGGAATGTCCGGATCAGGAAGAGGCGAAGCCGGAGGAGGGGGTGCTCGATGGTGAGCGAGTGGCGCCAGTAGGCCAGGAGGAGGAGGAGCGAGAGGACAAGGAGGCCGACGATCTCCGAGGCGCCAAGCGTATGCTCGCCGAAGATCTCAAGGACGTAGGAGAAGAGGGCGATCCCCGAGCCGAAGAGGACGAGGCCGACGAAGTCGAGCGGGTCGGTCTTCTCCGCGTAATAATCAGGGAGGTAGCGGTAGACGAGGTACAGGCCGGCGACCCCGATCGGGAGATTCACGAAGAAGATCACCCGCCAGGGGAAATACTCGACGATGAAGCCGCCGGCCAGAGGGCCCAGCATTGGCCCGATCAGCGCGGGGATTGAGAAGAAGCTGATCGCGCGCACGAGCTCGGACTTGGCGAAGGTCCTTACCAGGGTGAGGCGCCCCACCGGAACCATCATGGCGCCGCCGCAGCCCTGCAGGATCCTCGAGGCGACCAGCAGGTGAATGCTGCTCGAAAGGCCGCACATGAGGGAGCCGAACATGAAGACGCCGATCGCCGAGGTGAACACCCGGCGCGACCCGAAACGGTCGGCCACCCATCCGCTGATGGGGATGAAGACGGCGAGGCTGAGCATGTAGCTGGTCAGCGCCGACTTCATGCTCAGGGGCGCCACATGCAGGGCCCCCGCGATTGTCGGCACCGCCGTGTTCAGAATCGTCGCATCGAGCGACTCCATGAAGAAGGCCACGGCCACCAGCCAGGGAAGGATCCGTTTGACAGTGGCTGTTGGCGCTGGCCGGTGCATTCGGTTTGCGAGCGTAATTCGGGAACCGTCTGAACAACAGCACAGATAGAGGATTGTCAGTCAAATACCCGGGGCCCGCCGACCGCGTCAAAATCGCTTGCATCGGTCCCCCGGCCTAGAGGAGACTCCGGGGCGTCTGTCACCGGACGCGCACCGGGCACTTCTGACTACATGGACGACGACGCTTCCAAGGACAATCCGACCGCGGATTTCAACAAAATCGACCTAAGCCAACTGCAAGGCTTCAGCTTTGGTACCCAGTGGGCCAAGGACAAGGAGGCTCCGTCCGAATTCCGGGAGGGTTCCGACCGTCCGCGCCGCGAGCGAGACGACCGCGGCGGCGCCCCGGGCGGCGCCCCGGACCGCCGCGACCGCCGTTCCTTCAGGAGGCCCGCCGGCGAAGGACCGCAGGCGCCGTCACGGGAGGCGCAGGGTGACCGGCCCCAGCGCAGGGACTCGGGCGACTACGCCCCGTCTCGCCGAAGCGGCCCGCCCATGGAGCGCCAGGACCGGGGGCCCTACGACAGCCCGTACTTTAACGCGGCGTTCTTCCCCGAGGACACAAGCTTCAACGCGCTGGTGAAGACGATCCGCACCTCCGCCCGGACGATCGAGCTCTTTGAGATCGCCCGGACGGTCCTCGCCAAGCCGGAGCGCTTCGTGGTCGTCGTCACACGAAAGCCCGCTCCTCCGGGCGCCCCCGAGGCGCCGCCCCAGCCGATCTATGTCTCCGTTCCCGACGGCCTGCCCTTCGAGAGCGAGGACGCGGCGGTGTCGCACGCGATGAGCGAGTTCCTCGGCACCTTCTTTGAGAGCGGGCTGGTCGAGGTCGAGCCCCCGAAGGGAAACTTTCTGGTGATCAACAAGTGCGGCGTGACCGGGGAGCTCCTGGGGCCGCCGAACTACCACCGTTATACGCAGCTCGTGCAGCAGCACTATACCGCGCGCATAAGCAGGATGCCGTTCGAGGCCTTCCGCTCCCGGATCGAGACCGTTCGCGACCCCGAGGTCGTGAACCAGTGGCTCGAGAAGATGAAGAAGGTCACGCGCTACACCCTGAAGACACCGGCCGTGGAGGGCCAGTCGGCGCCGACCTACGACAGCCTCGAGGACGCGCGCACGTACCTGGTCACCAACGCGCGCGACTCGGTCGTCAAGGCCGTGGACGCCGCGCGTTTTCACGGCAAGGCCCTTGAGAAGATGCCGAGGGGCGAGATCCTGATGGCGATCGAGGGAGCCTACGACCGCCAGCTTCGGTTTCCGCTGGACACGGCGAACCAGCTCAGGGGCAGGCTCAGGCGCGAGCACTTCACCATATTCAAGAAGGGCTCGAAGGGCGTCTCGTACGTGTGCGCGGTGAAGCGCAAGTTCCGCGTGCCCGGGCAGGTCTTTGGGGAGAGCATCGGCAGCCTGATCACCTTCATCGAGGAGCACCCGCTCGTGAAGGCGGGCGAGCTCGCCTCGAAGATGCTTGGCATTGCCGCCCCCGCTGAAGGAGCCTCCGTGACCCCTGAGCAGCGCGAGAAGATCATGCGGACGCAGGGCGACCTCATCTGGCTCGTGCGCGAGGGCTACGTGACCGAGTTCATCGACGGCGGGCTCTATGCACCGCCCGCCATGGTCGAGGCGCGCAAGAAGGAGGTCGAGGCTGAGGAGCACGACCCGGAGAACTTCCCGGAGGCGCCCCCGGCCGAGGCCAGGGACCAGGCCCCCGATGCGTTGCCGCCGGAGGCTGCCGCTTCCGAAACCCCCCTCCCGGAAGCCGCGCCGCAGGAAGGCGCGCCGCAGGAAGGCGCGCTGCAGGAAGGCGCTCAGCAGGAGGCTGCGCCCGCCGAAGCTGCCCCGGCCCTTCTGCCCGCGCCCGTCGCGGCACCCGAACCGGTCGTTCCCCCGCCTACCGAGAACCCGGTGGCGTAGGTTTTTGCGGGCGCAGGCGGATCGAGTGGCGGCTGTCGGCCCCGATGGCGAGGTCCAGGTGCCATGCGTCGCTCGGAATCCAATCGGGAATCCGATCCGGCCACTCGACCGCAAGGCACCACGGGCTCTGGAGGAACTCCTCCAGCAGGAGGTCCTCGGCCTCACGAGGCGAACTGAGCCTGTACGCGTCGAGGTGGGCGAGCATGCGCGTCCTGCCGCGGTGGATGTTGTAGATCGTGAAGGTCGGGCTCGTCACGGGCTCGGCGACTCCGAAGCCGAGGGCGAGGCCCTGCACCCAGGTGGTCTTTCCGGCGCCCAGGTCGCCGTGCAGCGCCACCGTCGCGTCGGGCGGCAGTTCCGCGGCCCACGCGGCCGCAAGCGACCTTGTCTCGTCGGCCGAGCCCGTGCTGAGGCCGGCCCGGAGCCTATCGGAGGTGCTCGTAGCCACGGAAGTCCCCGAGGTTCATGGCATCGGGTGGCATCGCGCCGGCACGCGCGAACCTCCCGATGCAGGTAAGCCGCGTCCGCGGAAAGGCGCGCCGCCACGCCTTCTCAAGGTGGGCGCGCCGGGCGCCCGACGACACGCTGAAAACGAGCTCGTAGTCCTCGCCGTCGCAGAGCGCCTCGCGGACGCTGGCCCCGCGCCTTCGCGGAAGCATGGCCCCGAAGAGCGCCGGCGCCGCGCGGCGCGGCGTCATCGACCAGAGGTCCTTTGCCAGGCCGTCGCTCACGTCCATCATCGCGCGCACCTCGCCCCGGCGGGCGAGCCACGCGCCCTCGGGGAGCCGGGGCTCGAAGCCGTGGTTGTGGCCTGTCGCAAGGCTGCGCCCGAGGGAGCCCGTGACGTAGATCCAGTCGCCGGCACGCGAGCCGGCGCGGGTGAGCACGCGGCCCGCGCACTCCCCGGTCATCGCGAGCGTCGCGACAAGGGAACCGTTCAGCCGGGCCACGTCGCCGCCCACGACCGGCACGCCGTGCCTGCGGCTCTCCCGGGCGAGCCCCCGGTAGAATTCCGCGAGCCAGGCGAGGGAGACCCTGCCGTCGAGTGCGAGCGCCACGACCGCCGCTCGGGGACGGCCCCCCATGGCCGCTATGTCGCTCAGGTTGCGCTTGAAGAGCATCGCCCCGACCTCGCGGGGAGGGACCCGCCCGTCAAAATGAACTCCGTGGATCACGGGATCGATGGTGAGGAGCTCGCGCCCGCGCGCGGGGCGGATCACGGCGCAGTCGTCGCCGATCCCCGCGGGAGGCCCTGGCGTCGCCCTTCCCAGCCAGCGCCGGATCGCCCGTATGAGCGCCTCCTCGCCGGCCGAGGCCACGCTTCCCACGAGGGTCCTTGAGAACAGGGGCGCCGCCCTCACGAGCCGATCCCTCCCATGATCAGGACAAACGTGTTCAGGTTGAAAAGCGCGTGCGCGACGATGGTCGTGCCGATCGAGCCGGTGCGCTCATAGGCCAGGCAGAAGACGACCGCGAGCACGGTGAGGGGCGCCAGGCTCGGCAGGCCCCCCAGGTGGTCGCCCCACGAAACGTGGAGCGCCCCGAAGAGCAGCGACGTGGCCGCGATGGCCGCCCACCGCGGAACCCGCGTCCTGAAGTACCGGAAGAGGCCGCCGCGGAACAGGACCTCCTCGGTGACGGGGACGAGAAGCGTGGCGACCAGGATCAGGGCGATCTTCACGCCCGGCGACCCCGTGTTCTGCAGGATGTCCACCATGTCCTGCTTCTCGGTGGGAAGGCCCGTCTTCTCGAGGAGGTAATCCCACGCAAAGCTCGTGCCGTCGACGAGGGGCAGGGCGACAAGGAACGTGACCAGCCCGCTCCTGAGCGCCGGCGCGACGAACGGCCCCCAGCGGGCGATCTGCGCCCTCAGGCCGTACATGAGGAAGAAGCCCGCGAGGCCGAGCAGGATCCCGATGTGCATCACGGCGCCGCCGGCCACCAGCATCGCGTCCGGGGAGAGGTGGCCGTGGCGAAGGAGAAACCCGGCGGCGGCGCTGAGGGCGGTTGCCCCCACGAACGCGAAGCAGAGGAAGCAGGCGAAGTCGAGCACGGGCAGGCGCCACTCGGCGAGGCTCACCACGCGCGCCTGCCTCGCCCTGGGGCTGAGCACCTGCGCCCACACCAGCCACGCGCCAAGGACGATGAGCCCGATCTCGAATCCGGCGGCTGCGGCCGCGGTCCAGGTTATTTCATCCGGCTGACTCACGACGCCGCGAGCGGGAAGACGATGCGGCCGTCGACGATCGTCGTCTTGACGCGGCCGCGAAGTGTCCGGCCGTTCCAGGGCGAATTTGCCGACTTGCTGTAGCCCGCCTTGGCGTCGTAGGTCCACACCTCGTCGGGGTCGAAGATGCAGATGTCGGCGGGGGCGCCGGCCGCGAGGGTGCCGGCCGGGAGGCCGAGGATGCCGGCGGGCTTGCGCGTCATCAGGTCGAGGGCCTTCGTGAGCGTGAACCTGCTCCGGCGCACGAGGGCGTCGAGCACGACCGCGAGCGCGGTCTCGAGGCCGATGATGCCGTTAGGGGCGTAGTCGAACTCCTTGTCCTTCTCGTAGTCCGTGTGGGGGGCGTGGTCGGTCGAAATGCAGTCGAGCGTGCCGTCCCGCAGCCCCGCGATCAGCGCCCGGCGGTCGCCCTCGGTCCTCAGCGGGGGGTTCATCTTGAAGTTCGGGTCGTAGGTGGCCAGGGACTCGTCGGTGAGGGCGATGTGGTGCGGGGTCGCCTCGGCCGTGACCCGCACGCCGTCGGCCTTCGCGCGCCGGACGATCTCAACCGAAAGGGCCGAGGAGACGTGCTGCATGTGGATGTGGGCCCCGGTGTACCTTGAGAGGATCACGTTGCGCGAGACGATCAGGTCCTCCGCCGCGTTGGGCCAGCCGCGCAGGCCGAGGCGAATGGACACGTTGCCCTCGTTCATGACGGCGCCCTCGGTCATGGACTGGTCCTGGCAGTGGTCCATGACCGGCAGGTCGAACATCCTGGCGTACTCGATCGCCCGCCGCATGAGCTCGTTGGACTGCACGCAGTCGCCGTCGTCGGTGATCGCCACGACCCCCGCACGCTTGAGGGACCCGATCGGTGCCAGCGTCTCCCCCTTCATCCCTATCGTGATGCACCCTGTCGGCAGCACCTTGACAAGCGAGTCGCGGCGGACGGCGTCCAGTATGTACTGGATCGTCCCGGCGTTGTCCGCGGCTGGCGACGTGTTCGGCATGCAGACCACGGTCGTGAAGCCCCCGGCCGCGGCGGCCCTGGAGCCCGTCGCAATCGTCTCCTTGTGGGCCTGGCCCGGCTCGCGGAAGTGGACGTGGATGTCGACGAGCCCCGGCGAGGCCACGAGGCCGCGGGCGTCGATCTTCCTCGCCCGCCTCCTGTCCGCCGCCGAGAGCCTCGCGACGATCTTGCCGTCAAGCGAGAAGAGGTCGCCGACGGAGTCGCGCCGGCTGGCGGGATCGATGACGCGTGCGTTCCTTATCCAGAGTGCGGGCATGGTCGCGTGTTATTCGGTGGAGGAAATGACCTGCTCGGGCTGGTTGCCCGCGCAGAGGTAGAGGACCGCCATGCGCACGGCGATGCCGTTGGAGACCTGCTCCAGGATCACGCTGCGCTCGCCGTCCGCCAGCTCGCTGTCGATCTCGACGCCGCGGTTGATCGGGCCCGGGTGCATGATGATCGCCTTGGGATTGAGCCACGAGGCGCGCGTCTTGTTCAGGCCGAACATGCTCGTGTACTCGCCGAGCGACGGGAAGTGCCGGTGGCCCTGGCGCTCGTGCTGGATCCGCAGGAGCATCACGACGTCGGCGTCGGCGAGCGCCGACTTGAGGTCGTGCGAGACCTGCGCCCCGATGGCGGTGAAGCCGTGCGGGACAAGGGTGGAAGGGCCGACCAGGGTCACCGCCGCCCCCATTTTCGTGAGTGCGTAGATGTTCGAGCGCGCCACCCGGCTGAAGAGGATGTCCCCCAGGATCGCCACCTTGCGGCCCTTGAGCGACCCCAGGTGCTCCTTCATCGTGAACGTGTCGAGAAGGCCCTGCGTCGGGTGCTCGTGCGCGCCGTCGCCCGCGTTGATCACCGGTATGTCCAGGATCTTGCTCAAATAGAGCGGGGAGCCGGCGGCGGAGTGCCGGATCACGATCATGTCGGCGTTGAGCGCCTGGATGTTCTCGGCCGTGTCGCGCAGGGTCTCGCCCTTCGTCGTCGACGAGCTCGCCGCGTCAAACGCGATGACGTCGGCGCTCAGGCGCTTTGCGGCCATGTCGAACGCCATGCGCGTGCGGGTGCTCGGCTCGAGGAAGAGATTCACGATCGTCTTGCCGCGCAGCGCGGGCACCTTCTTGACGCTGCGCTTGAGGATCTGCTTGAACGCGGAGGCGGTGGCGTGGACCTGCTCGATCTCCCGCAGGCTCAGTTCCTCGATCGTGATGAGATGTCGGCGTGTCCAGGTCATGGAAGGGAGGCGGCGCGCCTTTCCCGGGCCGCGCGCGGGCGGATCTCAATCCGGTCGAGCGAGGGGTCGTCGCGCAGCGACACCAGCACCTCCTCGTCCTCCGCGGCGCTGATCGCCGTTCCCGTGAAGTCGGCGACCACGGGGAGCTTGCGGTTGCCCCTGTCGACGAGCACCGCGAGCTCCACCTTGGCGGGCCGGCCGTGGTCGAAGAGCTCGTCGAGCGCGGCTTTCACGGTGCGGCCCGTGAAGAGGACATCGTCGATGAGCAGGACGGTCGCCCCGTTGACGTCCCCCGGCAGGAGCGTGGGCGTGAACTCCTTCGGTATCGGGTGCCTGCCGAAGTCATCCCTGTGGAAGGAGATGTCGAGGTCGCCGACCCGCTTTATGCCCAGGCGCGCGCCGAGGCGCCTGGCGAGCGGGATCCCGCCGTTCGCGATGCCGAGGAGGAGGAGACTCTTGGTGTGCCTGTGGCGCGCCTCAATGGCGGCCGCGAGCCGTTCTATGGCGGCGTGAACCTCCCGGAAGCCGATGGTCTTGGGCGGAGTCACCAAGCCAAGTACTGCATGCCGGGCGAGCTCCGGTAAAGCGAAATAGAAACTACGGGCCAGTGCCGAGCCACGCCGCGAGGTCGTCCTCATCGAGGATTCGCCGGCCCGACCGGTATTCGGGGGCAAGCAGGCGCTCGTAGCCCGGCTCGGCGAAGCGGCGGCAGTGAAGGAGCACCCTCGCGCTCTGGCCCGGCGCCCGCACAAGTCGGCCGAGGGCCTGGTTTACCTTCTGCATCCCGGGGATCCTGTAGACCCGGTCGAAGGCGTAGTCGCGCCCGGCTTCCGAAAGCTCCGCGAGGCGGGCCCTCTGGACGGGGTTGACCTCGGGCAGGGCGGGTCCGACCACCATGGCGTGCGACACCTTCCCGCCGAGCAGGTCGATGCCCTCGGCAAAGCCCGACCCCAGGACGAGAAACAGGGCGCGGCCGGCGCCGAGCGCGTCGGCGATCCAGGCGCTCTGCGCGGAGAGCTCGCTCCGCTTGGGCTGCAGGCTGGCCCCCTCGACGCCGCGGGCCACCGCCTCGGCGTACGCGTAGCTCGGGAAGAACACCGCGATCGGCGCGCCGGGCCCGGCGGACCTGTGCAGCGCCGAGACGGTCTCCGCGGTCGCCCCGATGTGGCGCTGGCGGTGCTGGAAGGTCGTGTCGACCCTCAGGTCGACCGCCATGTCGTAGGCGCCGTCCCGCCACGGGGTGGAGGCCCGGATCGCGATCAGCGGGCCGCACGCGCAGCTCTCCTGGAAGCGGTCGACCGGGCCCGGCGTCGCCGTCGCGAAGATGACCCCGCCAAACTCCCGGAGCGCAGCGCCGATCACGGGCGCGGCGTCGAGGCAGGTTATCGAGAGCACGCCGTCATGGGGGCTCCACCAGAGGCGGGACAGCTCGGTCGAGCCGAGCTGCTCGGCGACGGACGGTACCTTCCAGATGAGGCCGGAGACCTGCGGGCCGAGCTCCGAGTAATCCACGGGGAAAGCCCCGGCACCCTCGGAGAGGCCCAGGATCCGCTCGCGCGCGTCCTCGATGTCCGGCCCGGCAAGGCCGCCGGCCTTGGCAAGGGAGCCGAGGAACCGGGACCAGTCCTCCCACAGGGCGACCCATTTCGCCTGGGCGCCGGCGTGCCGCAGCGCCTCGCTGACGGCCCTCGCCTCGTCCGCCGAAAAGGTGTGCGAGTGGGCGTCGGCCACGCGGGACGGCAGGTTGTGGGCCTCGTCGATCACCAGGAGCGTCCGCGCCGGGTCGAAGCCGGGCCGGTCGTAGAAGAGCCCGCGGCTTTCGGGGGAGAAGACGTAGTTGTAGTCGCCGATCCACACGTCGTTGAAGGTGAGGGCCGCCCGCGTGATCTCGTACGGGCAGATCCGGGCGCCGACTCCGGCGCTGCGCAGCGAGGCGAGGTCCCGCGGCTGCCCGTCAAGAAGGTAGAATCTCGACAGCCCGCTCCCCGGCCAGCGCCTCTCGGCGCCGTCCAGGTAGGCGCAGGCCTCCCGGACGCACTGGAAGACCGAGTTGACGCAGTGCTCCGCCTTGTTGCGCACGTGCCACGCGGCGACCGGCGCGCCGGAGCCCAGGTCCGCCCCCGGCTCCGTCATCATGCGCAGCGTCTCGGCCACGTGGAGCTGGCCGGTCGACTTGCCCGTCAGGTACAGGACCCGCTCGAAGGCACCGTCCCTGAGCTCGCCGAGCGCGCGCTCAAGCAGGACCCCCGTCTTCCCGAACCCGGTGGGCGCCTCGAGAAGGATCGCGCACTGCCCGTTCCGCACGGCGCCGCCGAGCTCCGCGGCCGCCTCCTCCTGGCCGTGGCGCGGGGCCGCGAACGCCGGGCGGAACCTGAGGTCGCGCAGCCGCTCGCGGGCCCGCAGGCGCAGGTCCAGAAATTCGGCGATCCTGTCGAGCTGGGCGTCGAGGAGGCGCTCGTCCTCCGGGCGCAGCCCCACGGTCTGCGCGAGGCCGGTATCCGTCTCGACAAAGACGAGCTCGCAGCTCTCGCGGGCGCCCCGCAGCGCCGCGTACGCCGCCACCTGGACGAAATAGCCCGGGTAGTCGCCCCTGAGCTCCGCCTCATCGGCGGGCAGGGGGCGGCTCACCGTCTTTATCTCGCGCAGGACGGTCCGGCCGCCCGAGCGCACGACCTGGTCTATCCTCCCCGAGAGCGCGACGATCCACCCGCGCCGGGCGATCTCGCCCTCGACCGGGACCTCGAAGTCGGCGTCGGCGCCGTCGGCGACCGCCTGAGCTCTGAGCTCGCCGTGCCAGCGCGTGCCCAGTTGCGCGCGCCAGAGTCCGCCCGCTCCGCCGGCGGAGCCCTGCGGCCCTATGGAGAAGTCGGAGAAGTCCCCGACGCTCAGCTGGATTCGGCGGTGGTCGAGGTCGAATCTCACGGGATCACGATATCGGTGCTGGCGCGCAGGTAGTCCTCGAGGCTCTGCCTGATCCGGGAGACGTGGTCGGCGCCCGAGTCCTGCGCGCCCACCGGGCGGTTGAGGAGGGCCGTCGCGACCCGGCGGTCCTCAACGGGCAGCGAGGGGATCCACTCCTGTTTCACGGCGTAGCCCTCGTTGCGCGCGAAGACGTAGAGACTCTTAAGGTGCACGACATCCGGGCGGCCGCCGGTGCAGAAGGCATCGAGCGCGGTGCGAAGGAGCTGGGCCACGTTCTCGCGGCTCTCCTCGTGCACGGGGTTGCGGCTGATGACCGCGACGAGCGCGGAGGCAAAGCGCAGCGCGTCGTAGCTTCCGCCGATAGCGGCGCGCCGTGCGGCTATCCGGACCTCCCTCACGAACCAGGTGCGGCCCTGATTGGAGGACTCGAGCATCGCCGAGATCTCGTCGAAGAGGTCCGGCGAGACGTGCGAGGCCGACGGCCTCCTCGGGACGCGCTGGAGCACGAGCAGGTTGCCGTGCTCGGCCGAGAAGAGCCCGAAGGTCTGGAACGCGTCGGAGGGGGGGCGCTTCTCGATTACGAACGCCTCGGTCGTGAGCGTCTGGCCGGGCACCTGGTGAGGGGGCGCGGGCTACCTTGCCTCGCGACTCTTTGGAGTTTCGGCCGCGGGCCAGCTCGGGACCACGGCGCCGCCCGAGATGATCATCTTCATCCCCTCGCCGACCGCCATGTCGAGCTCGACGATCTCGCTCTTCGGCAGGACGAGCAGGAACCCGCTCGTCGGGTTGGGGGTCGTCGGCACGAAGACCGTCCAGGCCTCCGCGGCTACCCGGCCCTGGGCCTCGCCCTGGACCGTGTTGGTGAGGAAACCGATCGTCCAGCACCCCTTCCGCGGGAACTCGACCATGACCACCTTGTTGAACATGTGGCCCCTCTGGGAGCTGAAGGTGTTCACGATCTGCTTGACCGTGTTGTAGACGGCGCTGACGCCGGGGATCGACTGGATGAAGCGGTCGCCGACGCTGAAGAAGTATTTCCCGAAGACGTAGCGCGACACGTAGCCAAGCGCGGTGACGAGCGCCAGGACGATGACGGTCGCGACAATCGACCAGACCGTGTCTAGGCCCGGCCTGTCGCGAAGGGAGTTGGGCACCAGGTAGAGGAAGAGCCCCTTGAAGTTGCCCCCGACAAAGTCGATGATCTTGCTGAAGATCCAGATGGTCAGGCACAGGGGCGCCACCAGGATGACCCCCGAAAAGAACGCGTTTCTCAGGGTTACGTAGCGCGATGCGGAGGGGACGTCTTCGGCCATGGGATGGATGATTGGTCGTAGCGGCCGGCGGGCGCCTACGCCAGCTTGAACCGGGGAACAGCCGCCGATCGCTCCAGAAGCCGCATCGCCCGCGCCTCGGCGCGGCGCATGGCGCGCTTGGCCCCGGGCCTCAGATCGTCGTAGCCGGCCAGGTGGAGCCAGCCGTGGACGACGTAGAGGGTGATCTCCCGGGAAAGGGTTTCCCGGGCCGGTCCCGACTGCCGGGCCGCCGCGTCGATCGACACGCAGATCTCCCCGGCGACCCGGTGCGCCGCATCGCCCACGAACGTGATGACGTCGGTAGCGGAGGTGTCGCTCAGATACCTGCCGTGGAGCCGCGCCAGCGCCGGGTCGGAAAGGAAGGCGACGGAAAGGGCGCCCTCCGGGCATCCGCCCCGAAACGCGTCCGCGTGCAGGTCAAGCAGGCCGATCGCCGCCTTCAGGGCCCTTCGGTCGAGCTTGAGGCGGGGGTGGCGGTTGGCGACTTCGACGGGGCGCATGGCGCCCTTCAGGCGTTGGCCTCGTTCGGCGGCTCGGCGGGCGTCGCGTAGGCGACCCGCGAGTGCAGCATGTTGAGGAGCGTGAACGTGAAGCTGTTCTTTATCTTCGCCAGGTCCTCGAAGGTGAGCGGCGCCTCGTCGAGCTGGCCGTCCGCGACGCGCTCGGCGACCACACGGTCAATCAGCGCGCCCAACTTCTCGGCCGTGATGGTGCGGATCGACCGGGTGACGGCCTCGGCCGCGTCGGCCAGCGACACGACGGCGCTTTCCTTGAACTGCGGCTTGGGGCCCTCGTACCGGAAGGGGGCGTCGGGGACGGACGGGGGCTCGACCCCCGGGAACGGCGACTGGGAAAGCGCAAGCGCTCGCTCGTAGAAGAACTTCACGAGCGTGGTGCCGTGGTGCTGGCGGATCACGTCGGTCACCGCGCGCGGCAGGTGGTGCCTCTGCGCGAGCTCGACGCCGTCGGCCACGTGCTGGCGGATGATCGCGGCCGAGACCGCGGGGTCCTTCTCATTGTGGGGATTGCCGCTGTTGCGCTGGTTCTCCGTGAAGAAGGCCGGGTTCGCCGTCTTGCCGATGTCGTGGAAGAGCGCGCAGGCACGCGCGAGCAGCGGGTTGGCCCCGATCGCGTTGCAGGCGTTTTCGGAGAGCTGGGCCACGACGAGCGAGTGGTGGTAGGTCCCCGGCGCCTCGAGCTGCATCCGGCGCAGGAGCGGGTGGTTGAAGTCCGTGAGCTCGAGCAGCGTGATGTCGGTCGTCCGCTTGAAGAGCGCCTCGAGGACCGGAAGCAGCCCGACCACGGCGACGCCCGTGAGCAGCCCCGTCACGAGGCCCGCGGCCATCTGCCAGACGAGGGTCTCGAGCGGCGTCTGCTGCGCGACGCCGATGAGGGCCGCGAACGCGGCCACGGTGAGCCCGCCCATGCCGGCGGCGCTGACGACGCGGCCGCGGCGCCGGGCGTCGCGGCACCCGTAGATCGCCACCATGGAGGCGAGGAACGTGAGGACAAGCAGGTCGAGCCGGTTGCCGTAGATGACGCCCGTGAAGATCGAGATGAGCAGCGCCATGAAGATCGCCGACCCGGCGTCGATGAGGATGGCGACGATCAGGGGGGCGAGTGCGGTCGGCGCCAGGTAGGGTAGGGCGGAGGCCCACGCCGGGTCGCGCAGGAAGAGCTCGGCCCCTCCTACCGTGTAGACGACGCGGACCAGGGCCAGGTTGAAGATGACGACGAGCGCCAGGAGCCCGAGGCGCACGTTGCTGGCCAGGGTCTCGGGATCCTCGAGCCGGACGTAGATGATCGACGCGAGCACCATCGCCAGCACGAGGAGCACGCGCCCGAACAGCTCCAGGCCGTCGCCCAGCTGCGCCGCCCCGCCCTCGAGCGCGGCCGTCCGGTACGCGGTCGCCATCTCGTACTGGTCCTCGGTCACCCGGTCCCCCGCCTCGACGATCGTCCGGCCCGCCTCCACCCGCACGGTCACGGGCTTGACCTTGCCGATCACGTCGGCCTCGCGCTGGGTGGCCGCGGCCTTGTCGAACACGAGGTTTGGCTGGACGCCGTTGCGGAAGAGCCTGAAGAGCGCGTGAGTGGCGGGCCCGGGCACGCCCTCCGAGGCGAGGCTCACCCTGAGGAAGGTCAGGGCGTCCTCCATGGACTGCACCGGTCGCGCCGCCGAGCCGCCGGAGGGCCTCTCGACCTCAAACATCACGACGGCGTCGGGTCCGCCTCCCGAGCCGGCCGCCTCGTGGACGCCCTCGCCGTAGATCTGCCGGAGTGCCGCGTACCCGTTCTCGAAGAGCGCCGCCCGAGCCGGCGCGTCGCCGGCGGTGAGGAGCGCCGCAAGGTCGTCCGCGTTCGTCTCGTAGGGTCCGCGCGCGTTGAACTCGTCGGCAAGGGCGCCGAGCGCCTTGCGCCTGTTGAAGAAGAGGGCCGTCGGGTCCGGGTGCGCGGCCTCGAAGGCCGCGAGCTTGGCGAGGAGGTCGCGCGCCGCGCCCTCGAACCTATCGAGCGGCGCCGTGTCGAGCTTGTAGATGGGCGGCAGGCCGATCAGGCGCTGGTCGCGCTCGGCCTTCGTCCGCGTGGCGCTCACGTAGGCAAACGGGAAGCCGGCGACGATCCTGACGGGGGCGATCTGGCTCGGGAGCACCGGCAGGTCGAGCACCCGCATCCCCGCGGAGCTCACGACCACAATTGCCGCCACCGTCACGATGAAGATGAGGCCTGCCACGAGCCGGCTCTGGTCCAGGAAGTCGCGGAACCCCGAGGCCGGCGCCGATTTCGGGTCGCCCCTGCGCGCGCCTAGCCCTCCGACGAGGAGCCTTAGCTGGTTGCGGACGGACATGTCAGGCGCCTCCCTGGCTGGCGGCCCCGACCACCGGGTTCTTGTAGCGGTCGTAGGCCTCGATGATCCGCTGGACGAGCGGGTGGCGCACGACGTCCTCCGCGGTGAACGTGTGGAAGACGACCCCGGGCACGTCCTTCAGGATGTGCTGCACCTCAAGGAGCCCCGAAAGCTTCGAGCGCGGCAGGTCGATCTGCGTGACGTCTCCCGTCACGACCATCCTCGAGTCTTCGCCGAGGCGCGTAAGGAACATCATCATCTGCTCCGGCGTCGTGTTCTGCGCCTCGTCGAGGACCACGAACGCGCGCGAGAGGGTCCTGCCGCGCATGTACGCGAGCGGGGCGATCTCGATCACGCCCTTTTCGGTGAGCCTCACGACCTCCTCCGGGTCGAGCATGTCGTGGAGCGCATCGTAGAGCGGCCGGAGGTAGGGAAGGATCTTCTCGCGGAGGTCGCCCGGCAGGAATCCCAGGGCTTCACCTGCCTCCACCGCGGGCCTTGTGAGCACGATCCGTTCCACCTCGTGGTTGAGGAGGGCGGAGACGGCTGCCGCCATCGCCAGGTAGGTCTTGCCCGTGCCGGCCGGCCCTATCCCGATCACGATTGGCTGCTTGAGGACCGCCTGGAGGTACGCCTTCTGGCCGATGGTCTTCGGCACGACGCTCTTCCTGTTGGTCGCGATCACGAGGGGTTCATCGAGCAGCGCCTGCCAGCGGTTGGCCTCGCCTTTCGCGAAGGAGTCCACGAGCCTGGCGAAGTCGGGCGTGCGGATCGTCATCCCCTGGCTGCGCGCGGCGTTCAGGAACGCGAAGAACTCCTCGGCCCGCGCCAGGGGCTCCTGGGCGGCCTCGATCTTGAGCCAGTCCTCGCGGGTCACGAGCTTCACCCCGAGCGCACGCTCGGCGTGGGCGAGGTTCTCGGCCTTCCCCGCGTAGAGCTGGCTCAGGTGCCTCGGGCTCTGGAAATGAAGCGTCTTGGCGGGCACGGTCGTGCGGTCAGGGGAGGGGTGCCAGCTTGCCCACGCAGGCCGTGAGCCTCTCCCAGGTCGTGTCCAGCGCCTGAGGAAGCACGCGGGTCTGCCCCACCACGGGCATGAAATTGTTGTCGCCGTTCCAGCGCGGCACGATGTGGCCGTGCAGGTGCGCGATGCTCCCACCTGCGGCCGAGCCCAGGTTGAACCCGATGTTGACGCCGTCGGGCTTCATCGCCGCCGTGAGGAGCCGCTTTCCCAGGAACACCTCCTCCATGAGGTCGGCCCGCTCCCCTTGGGAAAGCTCCTCCAGCTCAACGACCTCCCGGAAGGGCACGGCGAGAAGGTGCCCCGGGTTGTAGGGGAAGCGGTTCAGCAGGAGATACGAGAGGCGCGACCTGTGGACGATGAGCGCCGCGCGGTCGTCACCCAAGTTGGGCAGCTCCGTGAACGGTCGCATCATCGTTGCCGGATAGCGCGGCGCCTCAATGTAATCCATGCGCCAGTAGGCGTGAAGCTGCTGCATCGTGAAGAGCTATCCACCCAATCATACGGGGGGTCCAAAGTCAAAGACTTGCCTATCTGGCCGCTCCTTGTGTCATTTCGGGACAATGTCGGTTTCCAATCCCATCCGCCGAGTCGCCATCACGGGCCTCGGCGCAGTCACGCCCGTGGGCCTCACCGCGCCCGCAACCTGGTCCGCGCTGGTCGCCGGAAAGAGCGGCATTGGGCCAATAACACGCTTTGATGCAACAGGATGCACGGCACGGATAGCGGGCGAGGTGCGCGGATACGACCCCACGGCACCCCGAGGTTCCGCGCTGCATCCCCGGGGTACGGGCACCGAACCCGTCACGGCACCGCTCTCGCCGAAGGACGTGCGTAAATTGGGTCGTTTCAGCCACTTGGGCCTGGGGGCGGGCCTGGAGGCCTACGCCGATTCCGGGCTCGATTCGGTAAGGGATTCCCTGGCGCCCGAACGGATCGGGGTCAACCTGGGGGTCGGCCTGGGCGGCCTCCCGGAGATCGTCGCCACGCATGAGACCTGGCGGGTGGGCGGCTTCAGGAAGATATCTCCCTTCTTCATCCTGCAGGCGGCGCCCAACATCCTCGCGGGCCAGCTCGCCATCCTGCTCAACTGCCGCGGACCCAACTTCAGCATCGCCTCGGCGTGCGCCACGAGCGGGCACACCCTGGGCGAGTCCGCGCGGGCGATCCGCCGCGGCGACGCCGACGTCATGTTCGCGGGAGGCGCCGAGGCCGTGATCACGCAGGTCGCCGTGGGAGCCTTCGCCCAGATGAAGGCGCTTTCGACCCGAAACGACGCCCCCGAGAAGGCCTCCCGGCCCTACGATGTCGACCGCGACGGGTTCGTGGTCGGCGAGGGTGCCGTTGTCTTCGTCCTGGAGGAACTGGAGCATGCCCGCAGGCGCGGGGCCCGGATCTATGCCGAGCTGCTGGGATACGGCGCGACGGCGGACGCGCACCACCTCTCGTCGCTCGCCCCCGAGGCCGAGGGCTCCCGCAGGTCGATGCAGCTGGCGCTCGAGGACTCGGGGCTCGACGCCGGGCGGATCGGCTATGTCTCGGCCCACGCCACCTCAACGCCGAGCGGCGACGGCGAGGAGGCGGCCGCGATTGCGGCGGTGTTTGGCGGGTCCAAGGACCGGCTGCACGTGAGCGCGGTGAAGTCCATGACGGGGCATTTGCTCGGAGCGGCCGGCGCCCTCGGCGCCCTGGCCGCCGTGCTCGCGATCGACAAGGGCGTTATTCCGCCGACCGCGAACCTGGACAACCTGGATCCCGCGTGCGCCGCGCTCGGTCTCAATTTCACGGCGGGCGCCTCGGTGACGAGGACGGTCGACGCCTCGCTCGCCAACAGCTTCGGCTTCGGAGGGACCAACGCGTCGCTCGTCTTTGGCCGGGTCTGACGGCCGCGCTGCCGGCTAGAGCCCGTCGGGCGGGGGCGGCGGGGTGGGCGAGACGAGCAGCGGGCTCGACGCCGGCGTCGCGTAGGGGTGGATCGTGACCCGCGACGCCTTGTCCTCCCCCAGGTAGTCCTTGGCGACGGTGTCAATGTCGGCCTTGGAGATCGCCTTGAAGTCGGCGAGGCGGTTGCGGGCCCAGTCGAGGACCTCGGGCTTCTCCTGCGCCCTTCCAAGCACCGTCATCCAGTAGCCGTTCGTGAGCTCGGTCTCGAGAACCGACCTGAGCGTCTTGGCCATGGCGCCGTCGAGCTCCTCCTGCTTCACGCCGTTTGCGCTCATGTCGGCGGCCACCGCCACGATGGCGCTCTCGATCTCCCTCGCCTTGGGAGGGTCAACGATGGCGATCGCCGCGATGTACCCATAGCCCGGAAAGATGTCGCTCGCCGTGCTTCCCACCGTCGGGGGAACCGCGCTCGGGAGCTTGTCGCCGACCTTGACGCGCAGCCGCTCGGCGAGCAGCAGGCCGAGAATGTTGAGCCGGCGCGCCCGCCCCACGTCCATGCCGTCCGAGGTCGGCCAGTAGACGGCGACCAGCCCCTTCGGCAGGCTCATCTCGACGGCGTAGTCCTTGGTGAAGGGCCGGCTCGGGAACGAGACCTTGCACAGGGCGTCCAGGGGCGGCCGCGGGTCGCGCTTCGGAAGCGTCCCCAGGGTCCGGGCGGCCGCGTCGATGGCCGCGTCGACGTCGATGTCGCCTACGAGCGACACCTCAAGGGGACCGCTCGCCAGCTGCGGCGCCAGCCAATCCCTCACCTCGTTAAGGTTGCGCGCCATCATCTCGGCGTGGGTCGGAAGCCCGAACCTCGGGTCGCCGCCGGCCAGGAGCTTCGGCACCTGCAGCGCCAGGGGGCCCCTCTCTGAATGCGCGAAGGACTGGTAGGCCGTCTCGATCCGGCCGCGGGCGACCCGCTGCGCCTCGGGGCGGTAGCCGGGGTCCTCGATCGAGGCGGTCAGGAGCTGCAGCTCGAACGGGAGGGTCTTCGGGTTTGTCTGCCCCTCATAGATGAAGGCGTCCATGGTCGACGTGAAATGGATGCCCGCCGCCCTGCCCACGAGCACCCGCTGCAGGTCGTCGAGGCTGTGCTTGCCGAGTCCGCCCACCGAGAACGTGAGGCTCGCAAAGGTCGAGAGCCCGGGCTCCGTCGCCGCGGGCTCCGTCAGCTGGCCGGTTCCGAGGCGCGCCGCGACCCGGACGGCGTTCTTCTCGAAGTTCGTCTTCTTGAGGTTCAGCCGCACGCCGTTCGCGAAGGCCACCTCGGTGAAGTCGAGGTCGTCGACGTGGGTGCGGCTCGCGACGGCGCCCGCCGGCCCGAAATCCGAATAGCCCCAGACGGGCACGACCGACACCGGAGGCGGCTTCGCTTCCGCGGCGGCGGGCTGGGGCCCGCTCCCCGCGGCTGGCGCGGGGTCGGCGCCCCTGAGCGGGACCAGGAGAACGGCCGACACCGCGAGGGCATGAAATGGGAGGTGGCGGCGCATGGAGGTACCGGTCGGGAATCGTTACCGCCCGGCGGGAGTGGACAACAGCAAAAAAGCCCGCCCGCGCAAACTTGTTGTGGCGTTGCCGCACGGTTTAGGTGTTTGTTTACATTCTACCTACGATGATATGGGTCTACCGGCTGCTCTTCCCGTTCGCACTGGTGGTGATGTCGCCGTACTACCTGCTTAGGATGCGAAGGAGGGGGGGCTACGGCGACGGGTTCTGGCACCGCTTCGGCCTGCCCCCGCGCATCGCCCCGAGGCGGCCGGGCGTCCGCCGGGTCTGGCTGCAGGCGGTGAGCGTGGGCGAAATGCTCGCCGTTGAGCCCATCCTGCGGGCGCTCAAGGACGACGGGACCGAGGTCGTGCTGACCACGACAACCAGCACCGGCTTCAGGGTGGCGGCGGAGCGCTACGGCAGCCTCGCCGCCGGCATGGCCTATTTCCCGGTCGACTGGATGCCGTTCTCCGCGCGCGCCTGGGACGCCATCTCGCCGGACCTCGCCATCGTGACCGAAGGTGAGCGCTGGCCCGAGCACCTTCACCAGGCGAAGGGGCGGCGGGTCCCGGTGATCTGCATCAACGCCAGGATCTCCGAGAGGAGCTTCCGAAGGCTCGGGCGCTTTCCCGTCGCCGCGCGGTTCGTGCTGGACGGGATGAGTCGTGTGCTCGCGGGCTCCGAGCTGGATGCCGAGCGCTTCCGCGAGCTCGGGTTTCCCCCGGGCCGGATCTGCGTCACGGGGAACATCAAGCTCGACGTGAGCATCGCGCTCCTGGACGACGCCGGCCGGGCGGCCCTGCGCCGCGAGCTTGGCCTTCCCCCGGGACGGCTCGTCCTTCTCGGCTCGTCCACGTGGCCGGGAGAGGAGGCGGCGCTTGTCGACGCGCTCGTCTCGGCCCGGGCCCAGGGCGTCGGCTGCTCGCTGCTCATCGTACCGCGGCACGCGGAGCGGCGCGCGGAGATCGAGAGGCTCCTGAAGGCGACCGGGCTTTCCTACCACATGCGCTCCCTGGGCCCGTCTCCGGGCGAGGTTGACATCGCGGTGGGCGACACGACCGGGGAGCTCCGGGCGATGGCGCAGCTCGCCGACCTGGTCTTCATCGGCAAGAGCCTGCCGCCGCACGCCGAGGGCCAGACCCCGGTCGAGGCCGCGGCGCTCGGCAAGGCGATCCTCTTCGGGCCCGGGATGGCGAATTTCAGCTCGATCGCGCAGGATCTGCTCGACCGAGGCGCGGCGAGGACGGTCGCCGACGCCGCGGCCCTTGCCAGGGAGTCTGTGGCGCTCCTCAGGGACAAGCCGGCGCGGGACAGGATTTCGGAGGCCGCGGCGGGCTGGCGCCGCGACAACGGCGGCGGCGTGGCCCGCACCCTCGAGGCGATCCGCACGGAACTCAGGCAGAGGTATTAGAAAAGGCGAGCGGGGCCTCCGCTCTATGTCATATTGGGGTGCGACGGCCATTAAGGCCCTTGCCTTAGCTTGGCCGAATTGTTTATTTAGACGCTCCGTGCTCCCACGGGATGCGCGGAACCGAATCGGGCACATCACGACACAAAACACCACCTCGCACCCACACTCCCATGGCACTCAAAGTCGCTATCAATGGATTCGGCCGCATCGGCCGACTGGTATTCCGGGCTCTCGTTGAACAGGGCCTCCTCGGCTCGACGTTCGACGTCGTCGCGGTCGGCGACATCGTGCCGGCCAACAACCTGGCGTACCTGCTCAAGTATGACTCCACGCAGGGCCGCTTCTCGGGCACCGTGGGCTCCAAGAAGTCCGCCGCCGACAAGGCCGAGGACGACATCCTGATCGTCAACGGGCACGAGATCAAGGTGGTGAGCGCCAAGACCCCCGCCGAGCTTCCCTGGAGCGCCCTGGGCGTCCAGATTGTCATCGAGTCGACGGGCCTCTTCACCGAGGCGGAGAAGGCCAGGGGCCACATCAGCGCGGGCGCCAAGAAGGTCATCATCTCCGCTCCGGCCAAGGGCGAGGACATCACCGTCGTCCTCGGCGTCAACGACTCGAAGTACGACCCCGCCAAGCATGCGATCATCTCCAACGCCTCGTGCACGACCAACTGCCTGGCGCCCATCGTCCACGTGCTCCTCAAGGAGGGCTTCGGGATCGAGGAGGGCCTGATGACGACCATCCATTCCTACACGGCCACCCAGAAGACGGTGGACGGCCCCTCGAAGAAGGACTGGAAGGGCGGCCGCTCGGCGGCCATCAACATCATCCCGTCGACCACGGGCGCGGCGCGCGCGGTCGGCCTGGTCTGCCCGGAGGTCAAGGGCAAGCTGACCGGAATGTCCTTCCGCGTCCCGACCCCGACCGTCTCGGTCGTCGACCTGACGGTGCGCACCGTCAAGGCGACCTCCTACAAGGAGATCTCCGAGGCGATCAAGCGGGCGAGCGAGACCTACCTTAAGGGGATTCTCGCCTACACGCAGGACGAGGTCGCCTCGAGCGACTTCATCCACGACCCGCACTCGTCCATCTATGACGCGGGCTCGGGCATGGAGCTCAACAACCGCTTCTTCAAGCTCGTGAGCTGGTACGACAACGAGTGGGGCTACAGCAACCGCTGCGTGGACCTCCTCAAGAAGGTCGCCGCCTCTCTATGAGCTTCAGGAGCATCCGCGACCTCCAGCTCTCGGGGAGGCGTGTCCTGATCCGCGTGGACTTCAACGTCCCGCAGGACAAGGCCACGGGTGCGATCACGAACAACCAGCGGATCGTCGCGGCTCTGCCGACGATCCGCTACGCCCTCGACCAGGGCGCTTCGGTTGTTCTGATGAGCCACCTTGGGCGGCCGGACGGCCAGCGGATCGCCAAGTACTCGCTCAAGCCGGTCGCGGCGGAGCTCGAGAAGCTCCTCGGCCGGCCCGTCACCTTCCTCGACGACTGCTGCGGGCCTGCGGTCGAGGCTTCCTGCGCGGCGCTCGGGCCGGGCACGGTCGTCCTGCTTGAGAACCTGCGCTTCCATATCGAGGAGGAGGGCAAGGTGAAGCTGGAGGACGGCACCTCCAAGAAGGCCGACCCCGCGGCGGTCGCCGCGTTTCGCGCGAGCCTCTCGAAGCTGGGCGACGTCTACGTGAACGACGCGTTCGGCACCGCCCACCGGGCGCACTCGTCGATGGTCGGCGTGAACCTCCCTCAGAAGGCGGCCGGCTTCCTCATGGAGGCCGAGCTCAAGGCGTTCGCCGCGGTGATCGCGAATCCGCGCAGGCCGCTCCTTGCGATCCTCGGCGGCGCAAAGATCGCGGACAAGATCCCGCTCATCCGCAACCTGATCGACAAGGCCGACGAGATCATCATCGGCGGCGGGATGGCCTACACGTTCAAGAAGGTCCTTGGCGGGATGGAGATCGGCGACAGCCTCTTCGACCCCGAGGGAGCGAAGATCATCGGCGAGCTGGCCGAGAAGGCCAAGGCGCGCGGGGTCTCGATCATCCTGCCCGTGGACTACGTCTGCGCGGACAAGTTTGACGCGAACGCCGCAACCCGGCCCGCGGACGACGCGACGGGCATACCGAAGGGATGGATGGGCCTCGACTGCGGCCCCAAGTCGATCGCCCTCTTTGACGCCGCGATCCGGCGGGCCAAGACGATCGTCTGGAACGGCCCCTCGGGCGTGTTCGAGTTCGACAAGTTCGCAGGATCGACGAAGGCCATGGCGGCGGCGATCGCGGAAGCCACGGCGCACGGCGCCACGACGGTCGTCGGCGGCGGCGACACGGCGACGGCCGCCAGGAAGTTCAAGGTGGCCGACAAGGTGACGCACTGCTCCACGGGCGGAGGCGCGAGCCTTGAGTATCTCGAGGGCAAGGTGCTTCCCGGGGTCGCGTTCCTCGAGACCTGAAGCCCGCAATCCCCCGATGGCCAATCCCATGATCCGCAAGAAACTTATCGCAGGCAACTGGAAGATGAACAAGACGGCGACCGACGCCGTTTCGCTCGCCCATGACATCGTCGTCGCGCTGGGGAGCCAGCAGGACGTCGAGGTGGTCGTGTGCCCGCCGTTCACGTCCCTGGAGGGCGTGGGCCGGGCGATCGAGGGCTCCGTGGTGAAGCTTGGCGCGCAGAACATGCACTTCGAGGCCTCGGGGGCCTTCACGGGCGAGATCTCGGCGCCGATGCTGCGGGCCCTCTTCGCCACGCACGTCATCATCGGGCACAGCGAGCGCAGGACGCTCTTTGGCGAGACCGACGAGCTCGTGAACAAGAAGGTCATCGCGGCGCTCAAGAACCAGCTGCGGCCGATCATCTGCGTCGGCGAGAGCCTCGCCGAGCGCGAGGCGGGCTCGACGCTCAAGGTGGTGCAGACCCAGACCGAGCGCGCCCTCGAGGGCGTCAGCAAGGACATGGCCGCCAGCATCGTGGTCGCCTACGAGCCGGTCTGGGCGATCGGCACGGGAAAGGTCGCCACGACCGAGCAGGCCCAGGAGGTCCACGGCTTCATCCGGGGCCTCCTCACGAAGCTCCTGGGCGAGGCTGTCTCCCAGAGGGTGAGGATTCTCTACGGCGGGTCGATGAAGCCGGCCAACGCGCCAGAGCTCCTTGCCCAGAAGGACATCGACGGGGGGCTCATCGGGGGCGCAAGCCTCGAGGCCCGAAGCTTCCTTGAGCTCGTCAAGGCGGCGGCAAGCGTCCGCTAGCCATTACGGCTGCGAGGCGGCCGTCACGATCTGCTTCGAGGGCGCGGTTGCCGCGCCGTACGTCCTCTGCAGGCTCTCGTTTGATCGCTTGAGCGCGACCGCGGCGTAGTCCTCGAGCGTACCGTCCGCCTGGCGCGCCAGCAGGGCGTCGACCTCGGGGATCCTGACGCCCTCGCGGACCTTGAGCGAGTGGTAGACCTTGAGCATGGCGACCCATCCCGGATAGGGGTTCGGGTCCTGCTTTCCCGACAGGAGCTGCGCCTTGACGCTGCCGGACAGGTAGGCGGCCAGGAGCAGGCCCCGCTCGCCCGAGTTCGAGAGCTCCGAGAGCCCCTTCTTCACGTCGCACCAGGGAACCGAGTCGGTGCCCAGGTCGACGACGACCAAGTCGCTCTCGAGGGCGAACTTCAGGATGGTGTTGGAGGCCCCGGCGACCGCACGGTTCGCCTCGTCGGCCGACTTCTGCGCCGTCAGGCTTCCCGCCGCGTTCGCCTCGAACACGCGGATGGCGTCCAGGACCTGGTCCTTCGTGACGGACTCGGACGCAAGGACGGGCGATGCGACCGCAAGGGCCAGCGCGGAAGCGCGGAGCAGGAATCGGGGCATGGGGGTAAAGTTCCCAAGGACGTCACCCTAAAGCCGCCCGATTTGCAAAACGATTCAGTGCGACCGGGCCGCCAGATCGAGCGCGAGCCCTGCAAGAAAGCTGGTGTCGCCCGGCAGCCGGCGGAACGCGGCGACGGCCGCCTCCGAGCGCTCGCGCGCTATCCGGCGGGCCGCCTCTAGCCCGTGCACCGACACGTACGTCGCCTTTCCCGCCCTGGCGTCTTTGCCCACGGTCTTGCCAAGGGTCGCCGAGTCGGAGGTGGCGTCGAGGATGTCGTCCACGATCTGGAAGGCGAGGCCGAGTTCGCGCCCGCCCTCGCGGAGGGTGGCGAGGGCGCCCTGCGGAGCGCCCGCGCAAAGGGCGCCCGCCGCGAGGGACGCCTCGATCATGGCGGCGGTCTTGTTGAGGTGGATGTACTCAAGCGCCGCATCGGTCGCACCGGCCTTCCTCTCGGCCAGCAGGTCCTCCATCTGGCCGCCGATCAGGCGCCGGCTCCCGGCCGCGTCCGCCAGCTCGGCGACGAGCGAGGCGGCGAGCGCGGGCCTGTCACGGTAGGCCTCGGCGAGGATCGCGAAGGCCCGGGTGAGGAGGGCGTCGCCGGCCAGCAGGGCGGTGGCCTCGTCGAAGGCGCGGTGGGCGGTCTTCCTGCCCCGCCGCAGGTCGTCGTTGTCCATGCACGGAAGATCGTCGTGAACGAGAGAGTAGGTGTGCACGCATTCCACGGCGACCGCGGCCGCGAGGGGATCGGCCGAGGCCCCCGTGTCGAAGAGCTCGGAGGCCGCCAGGACCAGGACCGGCCTCAGGCGCTTGCCGCCGGCCTGCATCGAGTAGCGCATGGCCTCGTGCAGCCGCCTGGACGGCTCGGAGGCGGGCGGTAAAAGGAGGTCTATCCCCGCCTCGACGCGCGACACCAGGAGCTGCAGTTTGGCCGCGTGGTCCATGGCCTGAAATTGAGCGCGATTGCGGTTCGGCTGCCGAGAACAAACTCGCCAAGCCCGTGGGCTTCGCCCATATAGGCGCCGTCCCCTCCGATGCCCACCTACGAGTACGCCTGTTCAAAGTGCGGCCACCGCTTCGAGAAATTCCAGTCCATGCGGGACGAGCCGCTCAGGAAGTGCCCGAAATGCCACAAGGCCGCCCTGAAGCGCCTGGTCGGGGGCGGCGCGGGCCTCATCTTCAAGGGCAGCGGCTTCTACATCACCGACTACAGGAACAAGGGGATGGCGAAGGCGGCCGCGAGCGAGTCCGCGCCGGCGCCGGCGCAGAAGCCCGCGGCGGGTGAGCCGGCCAAGGCTGGGGGATCCAAGGCGCCGGACGGCGGCTCAAAGGCGGCGCAGCCCGCGCCGGCCCCGTCGAAGAAGTAGTTTTCCTCCCATGATCAAGAAAAACACGAAAGCGCAGAGGGGCCCGACCTGGCTAGAGGTGGGCATTAGCGCCCTTCTGAGCGTCATCCTCGGTGCCGCGGTCGGCGCGGCCTACATGGTGTCGAGGCCCGTGCTGAAGGTGACGGCGATACCGAAGGACGCGGCCGCCAACGCGGTCTTCTACATCGAGGGCTCGCGCACCTTCGGCAGTTCGTCGGGCATCGCCGACAAGCGCAAGGCGTTCATCGGGGGCGAGTCCGTCTCGGTGGAGGAGGGGGAGCTTAACACCTTCATCGGGAGCATCAGCCAGCCGGAGACGCCCAAGCCCAAGGCGCCGAAGCCCGGGGAAAAGGCGCCGCCGGCGCCGGCCAACGAGAGGCTCGTCGACGCGGGGACCCTCAACGCACGGATAAGGGACGGGAAGATCCAGTTCGGGGACACGGTCACCTTCAACGTCTACGGCTTCAGCGCCTCGGTCATCGTCCAGGCGACCGGAACCTTCTCCAAGCACGGGTCGACCTTCGAGTTCGACCCCGAGACGTTCTACGTGGGGGGGTGCCCCGCGCAGCGCCTCCTCTTCGTCCGGGCCTACCTGATGAAGAAGCTCCTCTTCTCGCAGCCGGCGCCGGACGACCTGGCGGCGGCCTGGTCCAAGCTTTCCGACGTCTCCATCGAAGGCTCCACGCTGCGGTTGAAGATGCCGTAGGCGGGGGCTGAAGCCTTCGTGTCGAAGAGCCTCAAGAGCATCGGGGTCGTCTCTTTCCTGACGGTCGTCTCGCGGGTGCTCGCGCTCGTGCGGGACTCCCTCGCGTTCGCGATCTTTGGCTCGGGCTGGCTCTACTCGGCGTTCCTCACCGCCTTCATCCTGCCGAACCTCTTCAGGCGGCTCCTTGCCGAGGGCTCGATGACCGCGGCCTTCGTGCCGACGCTCCAGGAGGAGCTCCATGCGGCCGGCAGGGAGGGGACCTACCGCCTTCTCTCAAAGGTCGCATCCTGGCTCCTCGTCATCACGGGGGGCCTCGTCCTCGTGGCGGCCGCGGTCTTCAGCCAGTCCCGGCTGATCCCGGGGCACGAGGAGAAATGGTACGTCGCGGCCGACCTGGTGGTGGTCCTCTTCCCCTACCTGGCGCTCATAAGCCTCGCGGCCGCGTGCAGCGCGACCCTGAACGTGCTCGGGCACTTCGTGGAGCCGGCCCTCTCGCCGATCTGGCTCAACCTGGCGATGATCGCGACCCTGGCGGGCGCCGGCCTGCACTTTGCGAGCACGCCCCTCGGCGAGGTGCACTGGCTCTGCGCGGGCGTGCTTGCGGGCGGCTTCCTGCAGATGGCGGTCCCGGCGGGGGTCCTGATCGCGATGGGCTGGAGGCCGGCCTTCGACCTGGGCCTCTCGCCGCGCGTGCGCGAGATCGCTCTGCTGATGACGCCCGGGATCTTCGGCACGGCGATCTACCAGATCAACTTCTCGGTCTCCCGGCTCCTTGCGTTCTCGGTCGACGACCCCTCGGCGGCGTACCTGTACAACATGAACCGCCTGATGGAATTCCCGATCGGGGTCTTTGCGGTCGCCGTCTCCACGGTCGTCTATCCCCTGATTGCGGCGCACGCGGCGAAGAAGGACTTCCAGTCGATGTCGGGCGACTTCCAGAAGGGGATCCGGCTCATCCTCATCATCAACGTGCCGGCCGCGGCCGGGCTCGCGCTCCTGAGCGGCCCGATCGTGAGGCTCATCTACCTGCACGGCCACGGCACCCTGGCCGACGCGCACCGGATGGCGCTCCTCCTCGCCCTGATGGTGATCGGGCTGCCGTTCTTCTCCGTGGTGAACCTCACGGTGCGGGCGTTCTATGCGGTGAAGGACACGAAGACCCCGGTGCGGGTGGCGCTCGTCGACTTCCTGATCAACATAGCGGTGAGCCTGGCGCTCATCCGGTGGCTGGGCATCGTCGGCATCGTGCTCGCCAGCACGACGGCCATCGTCGCGCAGACCCTCCTCCTCGGCCGGGCGCTCGAGCGCCGCCTGCCGCAGATTCGCCTCTCTCCGCTCGCCCCGAGCTTCGCGAAGGTGCTGGCGGCGACGGCGGTCATGGCGCTCGTGGTCGCGGCGGGCATGCGCCTCCTCCAGGCGCTCGGCCTCGGGGGCAGCAACCTGGCCCAGGTCGCCATTCTCATTCCGGCCGGGATCTGCGCCTACGGGCTTGCGCTCTGGACGCTGCGCATCGAGGGCCGGGGCGAGCTTGAGGCCATGCTCGCGCGGGCGCCCGTCCTCGGGCGGTTTTTTCGCGCGGCGCTTTGACAAACGGACCGACCGAGTCTCGTTCTGATCCCACAACCATGACACCCGTATCCGCCAAGACCGTAATCGATGCCTTGCAGTGGCGCTACGCCACCAAGAAGTTCGACGCCACCCGGACGATCCCCGCCGAGACGTGGGCCGCGCTTGAGCGGGCGCTCGTCCTCGCGCCCTCCTCGTTCGGGCTGCAGCCCTGGAGGTTCGTCGTGGTGCGCGACAAGGCGACCCGCGAGAAACTCTCGGCGGCGGCCTGGGGCCAGAGGCAGCCGATCGACTGCTCGCACTTCGTCGTCTTCGCCGGGCGCAAGGGCTACGACGCCAAGGATCTCGAGCACTTCATCGAGAGGACCGCCGAGGTCCGCGGGGTCGCGAGGGAGAGCCTCAAGGGCTACGCGGACATCATCGCCGGCAGCGCCGAGAAGGCGCGCCAGGTGGGCTACCTCGACAGCTGGCTGGCGCGCCAGGTCTACATCGCCCTCGGGCAGTTCATGACTTCCGCGGCGCTCCTTGGGATCGACACCTGCCCCATGGAGGGAATCGACCCCGCGGAGTTCGACAGGATCCTCGGGCTTCCCGCACTCGGCTATACGGCGCTGTGCGCCGGCGCCGCGGGCTACAGGGCTCCCGACGACAAGTACGCCGTGGCGCCGAAGGTGCGTTTCAAGGCCGAGGAAGTGATTCTCCACGCCTGAGCGCTCCCGTCAGCCATGCGCGCCCTAAGGATCGAGTCCGTCGGCAAGGTCGCGGCGGCGGATGTCCCCGATCCCGTCCCCGGGACCGGCGAGGCGCTGGTCGAGCTCAGGGCGGCCGCGCTCAACCACCGCGACGTGTGGATCAAGCTCGGCCAGTATGCCGGGCTCAGGTTCCCGTGCATCCCGGGCTCGGATGGCGCGGGCGTCGTGTCCGCGGTGGGGCCCGGCGCCGACGCCGGGTGGGTCGGCCGCGAGGTGGTCATCAACCCGAGCTTCGATTGGGGGCTCTCCCCGGGCGCGCAGGGGCCCAGTTTTTCGATCCTCGGGCTTCCCCGCGACGGGACGCTTGCGGAGATGATCGCGGTGCCGCAGGCGCAGCTTGCGGGGAAGCCCGGCCATCTGAGCTGGGAGGAGGCCGCCGCGCTCCCGCTGGCGGGGCTCACCGCCTGGCGGGCGCTCTTCAGCCGGGCAAAGCTGAGCCCCGGCGAGCGCGTGCTCGTGTCGGGGATTGGGGGGGGCGTCGCGCTGCTTGCGCTCCAGTTCGCGTTTGCGTCGGGCAACGAGGTCTGGGTCACCTCGGGCTCCGACGACAAGATCGCGCGCGCGGTGGCGCTCGGCGCGAGGGGCGGCTTCCGCTATGACCGCGACGGCTGGGCGAAGGACGCCGCCGGTACGCCGGGCCTTTTTGACGTCATCATCGACGGCGCCGGCGGTCCGGGGTTCGGCGCACTCCTGGACGTCGCGGCGCCGGGCGCCCGGATCGCGGTCTACGGCGCCACGCGCGGCAGCGTCCCCGAGGTCGTCATGCGCAAGATCTTCTGGAAGCAGGTCTCGATCCTTGGAACGACCATGGGCAGCCCGTCGGACTGGACGCAGATGATGGCGTTCGTCTCCCGCCGCGCCATAAGGCCCGTCGTCAGCGGCATCTTCCCCCTCGCGAGGGGCGCGGAGGCGTTTGACCTCATGGAGCGGGGCGGTCAGTTTGGGAAGATCGTCGTCAAGCACTGATTCCCGGCGAAAGTGGTGCCGGCGCCTCATTCCGGCTTGGCGCGGGCCCGTCCGCGGACGAGTCTTTGAGCGACACACCCAATGAAAGCAGACCCCAGGTACCACGCCTGCATCATCGCAGGAGGAAGTGGAGAGCGTTTCTGGCCTATGAGCCGCTCGAGCTCGCCGAAGCACCTCCTCCGCCTGTTCTCGGACAGGACCCTTCTTGAGGAGACGATCCGGCGCCTGAGGGGCGTGGTGCGCGACGGGAACATCTGGATCCTGACGAACAAGGCGCAGGTCCCGCTCATACGAAAGGCGCTTCCGAAGTTCCCGCGGGACCGGATCATCGCCGAGCCGGCCCGGCGCGACACCGCGCCTGCGGCGGCGCTTGCGACCGGGCTTGTCAGGGCGCGCTGCCCGAACGGCGTCGTGGCGCTCCTGCCCGCCGACGCGATGATCAAGGACTCGGTGCGCTTCGGCAGGCAGCTCGCCCAGGCGTTCAGGTGGGCGGACGGCGTGAAGCGGGGCGGGGCCGGACGCAGCCTCGTCACCTTTGCAATCCCGCCGACCTACAACGCGACGGGCTTCGGCTACCTTGAGCTCGGCGAGCGGCTCGCGAAGGGCGCCGGCGGCAGCCGGTTGCTGCGCGTGAAGCGCTTTGTCGAGAAACCCGACGAGGCGACCGCCCGGCGCTACGTGAAGAGCGGGCGGTACGCGTGGAACGCGGGGATCTTCGTGTGGGGCGTCGGGCGCTTCCTGGCCGAGGCCGAGCGCAGCGCGCCCGACCTGGCCGCCTTCATCAGGGATTTCCCGGCGGGCAACCCGGCCCGGTACCTCGCGAGGCGGTTCGCCTCCCTGCCCAAGGTCTCGGTGGACTACGCGGTCCTCGAGAAGGCCACGTCGGTCGCCACCGTCGTCGCGGCCTTTGACTGGGACGACGTGGGGTCGTGGACCGCGCTTCCCAAGCATCTTTTCTGCGACAACTCGGGCAACACGTGCCGGGGCTCGGTGGTTTCGGTCGGGACCACCAACACGGTCGCCGTCAGCACCGGGCGCGTGATCGCCCTCTGCGGCGTGAAGGACCTCGTGGTCGTCGAGACGCGCGACGCCGTGCTCGTGTGCCACAGGGACTCGGTGCAGGAGATAAAGAAGCTCCTGCCGCTTCTTCCGAAGGAGGCCGTCTAGGGCCTGCGTCCGCCGAGGGACAGAATCCGATGCTCCAGTCGCTCCGCATCCGCAACCTGGCGCTCCTCGACTACGTGTCCGTGGACTTTGAACCGGGTTTTGCGGCGGTGACCGGGGAGACCGGCGCGGGAAAGAGCATCCTGATCGGGGCCCTCTCGCTCCTCGCCGGCGAGCGGGCGGACAAGGCCGTCATCCGCCAGGGCGCGCCGGCCTGCGAGGTCGAGGCCTCGCTCTTCTTCAGGGACCCGCGCAGGATGGACGCCCTGCTTGCGGAGCTCGACCTGCCGGCCTGCGAGGAGGGCCTGATGGTCCTCAAGCGGAGCCTCTCGCGCGAGCGCCCCCCGAAGATATCGGTCAACGGGGGCCTGGCCACGCTGGCCGCCCTGCAGCGCATCGGCGAGGTCTGGGTCGACTTCCACGGGCCGAGCGAGCCGAGGCGCCTGCTGCGCGACTCCTGCCAGCTGGAGCTCCTCGACCTCTACGGCAAGGCCGGGCCCGCGCTCGAGGCCTACGCCGCCCAGTACAGGTCGTGGTGCGACCTCCAGGCGGAGAGCGAGCGGCTCGCCTCGGAGGCCAGGCTGTCACCGGATGAGCTCGCCTTCATGGAGGCCCAGCTCGCGAAGCTCGACCGGCTGGACCTTTCCGAGGAGGCGATCGCGAACCTCGAGCGCGACTTTCAGAGGATCAGCCGGGCGCAGGAGATCGCGGCCCTCGCGTCGGCGCTCGAGTCGGGCCTTGCGGGGGAGGACGGGGCGACCTCCAGGGTTGCGGCCCTGGTGCGCGAGGCGCGCAGGCTCGAGGCGGTAGATCCCCCGAGCAAGGCGCTCGCCGACCGCATGGCGTGCGCCTCGGCGGAGCTGGGCGAGCTTGCCGCGGAATTCGGGGCGCTCGGGCGCGAGCTCCAGGTCGACGCCGCGGGGCAGGGCTCCCTCGAGGAGCGCATGAACGCGTGGCTCGAGGCCAGGAGGCGTCACGGGCCCGACGTCCGGTCGGTCGCCGCGGCCCGCGAGGCGATGCGGCTGCGGGTGTCGTCGCACGGCGACATCGAGGGGGCGCTCGCGCGCCTGGACCGCCGGATCGAGGCGGCGGCGCGGGAGGCGAGGAAGTCCGCGGCGGCCCTGCGGGCCGTGCGCGAGAAGGCCGCGAAGAGCCTGGCGCGGGTCGCCTCCGCGGGAATCGCGGAGCTCGGCTTTGAAAAGGCCGAGTTCCGGATCTCGATCACGGACGCGCCGGGGCTGGGGCCCTCGGGCGACTGCGGCTGCGAGTTCCTCTTCTCGCCGAACGTGGGCGAGGCGCCGCTGCCCCTGAGCCGGATTGCGTCGAGCGGCGAACTTGCGCGCGTGATGCTCGCCCTCAAGGCGGTCCTCGCGGACCTCGACTCGGTGCCGGTGCTCGTGTTCGACGAAGTCGACGCCAACGTGGGCGGCGAGATCGGAAGCGTGGTCGGGGAGCGGATGGCGGCGGTGGCGCAGCGCCACCAGGTGCTCTGCGTCACGCACCTGCCCCAGGTGGCGGCCCACGCGTCGAGCCACTTTGTCGTCGAGAAGGACCAGTCGGGGGAACGGGCCGTGGTGACGATCGCACCGATCCACGGCGACCGGAAGGCTCGCGTGGCGGAGCTCGCCCGGATGCTGGGCGACCGCAACGCGAGAAGCGCGCTGGCGCACGCGGAGAAGCTCCTGCGCGCAGGCTAGGAACCCCGCCATGAAACTCGAGCCCCTGGGCGATTCGGCGGTCATTGCCACGCTGGGCTCCGGGATCGACGCCGCGACGTTCGCTTCGGTCCTGAGCTTCGCCGATGCCATCCTGGCGTCGAAGAGGGCGGGCATCACGGACGTCGTCCCCGCCTACGAGACGGTGGCCGCGTTCTATGATCCGGCGTTCTTCACGGAGACCCCGGGTGACGCCTACGGCGAGGTCTGCCGCTTCCTGGAGTCGTGCGCCGAGCGCGCGCGGTTCGCACCGCCGGCATCGGGGGCGAGGGTCGTCGAGATCCCGGTTTGCTACGGCGGGGAGTTCGGGCCGGACCTCGGGCGGCTCGCCGAACTCTGCGGGGTGCGCGCCGAGGAGGCGGTCGCGCTCCACGCGGGCGCCGACTACCTGGTCCACGCGATAGGATTCACGCCGGGCTTCCCGTACCTGGGGGGGCTTCCCGACGCGCTGCGCACGCCGCGCCGCGACACACCGCGGGCGCACGTCCCGGCCGGCTCCGTCGCGATCGGGGGTTCGCAGACGGGGGTCTACCCGGTCGATTCGCCTGGAGGCTGGCAGATCATCGGGCGCACACCGATGGTGCTCTTCCGTCCCATGGAACGGCCGGCGGCGCTCCTGAGGCCCGGCGACCGCGTCAGGTTCAAGGCGGTCTCAGCGCCGGAATTCGCGTCATGGAAGTGAGCGTCATCAGGGCCGGCATGCAGACGACGGTCCAGGACCTGGGCCGTCGCGGACACCTCGCCGAGGGCGTGCCGGTGGGCGGCGCCGCCGACCCGTTTGCGCTGAGGATTGCAAACCTCCTCGTCGGCAACGCGGAGGATTCCACGGCGCTCGAGGTGACGCTCATCGGCCCGGAGCTCGAATTCCGGGAGGCCGCTTGGATCGCCGTCTGTGGCGCGCGCTTTGAGGGCGTCCCGGCATGGAGGCCCTTGCGGATCGAGGCCGGTGGGCGGATCCGTTTCGGCAGGCGCCTTCAGGGCTGCCGCGCGTACCTTTCGATTTCAGGCGGGTTCGACGTGGAGCCCGTCATGGGAGGCCGGGGGACGCTCCTGTCGGCGGGGGTCGGCGGGTTTCACGGCAGGGCGCTTCGCGACGGCGACGTTCTGCGCTCCGTGTCGTCGCAGCGCCACCTCTCCGGCCACTGGAGCATAGACGAGCGCGTGCTTCCGCACTACTCGACGGAGCCGACCGTGCGCGTGATCCCCGGGGCGCACGCCGCGGAGTTCGGGGAGGAGCTCTACTCCAGCCGCTTCGGCGTCACCGCCAAGTCGAGCCGCATGGGACTGCGCCTCGAAGGTCCAAGGCTCGTTCGCAGGAGCGGCGCCGACCTGGTCTCGACGGCTGTCTCGCCGGGCACGATCCAGGTGCCCCCCGACGGCAATCCGATCGTGCTGATCGCGGACGCGCAGACGCTGGGAGGGTACCCGCGGATCGCCCACGTGGCGGCGGTCGACATCCCGCTCCTTGCCCAGCTGGCGCCCGGCGACGGGGTCAGGTTTTCAAGGACGACGGTCGGCGAGGCCCATGCGCTTGCGCGGACCGAGGGGCGCCGGATCGCGCTGCTGCACCAGGGCCTCGCCGAGAAGATCCATCCCGAATGAGTCGACGCGAATCCATCGACCTGAACGCGGACGTGGGCGAGGGGTGCGGCTTCGACGCCGAGCTGGTGCCGCTCGTGTCGTCCGTGAACATCGCGTGCGCGGCCCATGCGGGGGACGAGGCCTCGATGCTCGAGGCGCTTCGGCTGGCCGTGCGCCACGGGGCCGCGATCGGGGCCCATCCCGGTTTTGCGGACAGGGAGCACTTCGGCAGGAGGGAGATTCCCGTGAGCCCCTCCGAGGCGGCTGCGCTGGTGGTCGGACAGGCGAGGCTTCTGCGGGGCCTGGCCCGGGGGCTCGGCGCGACCGTCGGCCACGTGAAGCTCCACGGTGCGCTCTACAACATGGCGGCGAGGGACCGGGCGCTCGCGACCGCGGTCGCGTCCGCGCTCGCCGAGGACGCGCGCCAGTCGGGCGCGGGATGGGTGCTCGTGGCCCTGGCAGGAAGCGTGCTTGCCTCCGCGGGAAGAGGGGAGGGGCTGCGGGTCCTGGAGGAGGCGTTCGCCGACCGCGCCTACGGGCGCGACGGAACGCTGATTGCGCGCTCCGAACCCGGCTCGGTCATCGGGGACGATGAAGCCGCCACCCGGCAGGCTCTACGGATTGTGCGGGAGGGGACGGTTCTGGCCCGGGGCGGAGTGTCCGTCCCGGTTGTCGCGGACACGATCTGCGTCCACGGCGACAGCCCCGGCGCAGCCCGCCTCGCCCGCAGGATCCGCGGCGAACTCGCCGCCGCAGGGATCGCCGTGCGCCCCGCCCTGGGCTGCTGAGACGGGACGGGGAAGGCGCTGCGGGACCGCCGTCTTTTGCCCGGAATTGGGCCACTATTACCGCACCTAATGGGTCCTGTTTTTGGCGTTTACGTGAAGTTCGTCTTAACAGAGGACAAGGCATGCGCATGGGTTGACAAGAAACGACGAGCACGCCGTTTCCGCAGGAGGTACCCTGCTCCCATGGCTCTCGTGGAATGTGCATTCAGTGGCATCGGCGACACTCCCTCAATGGGGATGCCGACAGGGACCTCTCAGCGTCCCGGCCACCCACGGACAGGGCCCCATGCCTATGAAAACGGTTGTGTTCAACAATACGGTCCTTCGCGACGGCCACCAATCCCTGGCGGCCACGCGCATGAGCACCGCTCAGATGCTCCCCGCAGCCCCGACTCTCGACGGGCTCGGGTTTGGGGCTCTTGAGACATGGGGAGGGGCGACGATCGATTCATGCCTGAGGTACCTTTCCGAGAATCCGTTCGACAGGCTCGACGCCCTGAAGGCTGCGGCTCCGAAGACGCCGCAGATGATGCTGCTGCGGGGCCAGAACCTCGTCCAGTACACGAGCTTTCCCGACGATGTGGTTGAGGCGTTCGTGCGGTGCACGGCCAGGCACGGCCTGGACGTCTTCCGCGTCTTCGACGCCCTCAACGACGCCCGCAACCTGGTCACCGCGATCAGGACGGTGAAGGCGGCGGGCAAGCACGCCCAGGGCGCGATCTGCTACACGATGAGCCCGGTGCACACGCCCGAGAAGCTCGCGGCCTTTGCCGACGAGCTGGTCGAGCAGGGCGTCGACTCCATCTGCATCAAGGACATGGCGGGGCTCCTCACGCCGCGCGTGACCTTCAACCTGGTCAAGGCGATCAAGCAGCGCCACTCGATCCCGGTCGTGGTCCACAGCCACGACACGGCGGGGCTGGCGCTGGCCTCGTACATTGCCGCCATCGACGCCGGGGCCGACGCGGTCGAGACCTCCATCACCCCGTTTGCCAACGGGACGGCGCAGCCCGACACGGTCCGCATGCTCGCGGCCCTGGCCGGCAACCCGCGCCTTCCCCACTACGACGGCAAGAAGCTCTTTGAGCTGAGGCAGTACTTCGAGGGGGTCGCCAAGGAGCTGGCGGCCTTCATGAACGCCGCCAATGAGCGCGTCGACAGCGACGCGCTGACCTTCCAGGTTCCCGGGGGCATGCTCAGCAACTTCAGGAACCAGCTAAGGGAGCTCAAGATGGAGAACAAGTTTGCGGACGTGATGGCCGAGGTGCCTGTCGTCCGCGAGGCCCTCGGGTGGATCCCGCTCGTGACCCCGACCTCGCAGATCGTGGGCACCCAGGCGGTGCTCAACGTGAAGTTCGGCCGCTGGCAGAACCTTGCCCAGGCCACGATCGACATCGCCCTTGGCAAGTACGGCCGTCCGCCGGGCGGCATCAACGGGGAGCTCGCGGCCCTCGCGCGCAGGAAGTCCGGGCAGGAGCCCGTCGTGGGCCGCCCGGCCGACCTGCTCGCCCCGCGCATGCCCGCCCTCAGGGAAGAGCTCTCAAGGAAGGGCATCGAGCCCTCCGACGACAACGCCGTCCTCTACGCCATGTTCCCGCGCGAGACCGAGGCCTTCTACCTGAAGAAGAGCCCGGCTGCCGCGCCGGCGCCGAAGCCGGTGGTCGTCGCCACACCCGTCCCGAACGCCGCGGCGCCCGCCCGGGCGGCCGTCAACGGCCACCCGATCCGCAGGTTCTTCATAACGATCAACAGCCGCCGCAGCGAGGTGCTGGTTGAGGAGATCAGCTGAAGCCATGAGCACCCAGACCCAAGAAAAGCTCTTCGCGGAGTTTCCCGCGACGAGTGCGCCAGAATGGCGGAAGGCCGCCGAGGAATCCCTGGCGGGAGCGCCCTTTGAGAAGAGGGTGATCACGAAGACGCCGGAGGGGATCGATCTGCGGCCGATCTACACGAAGGAGGACTGGCAGAAGCTGCCGCTGCAGGCGACATGGCCCGGACTGGCCCCCTACCTGCGCGGCTCGACCGCGCTCGGCCCGCGGTCGGCCGGCTGGAAGATCGCGCAGGAGCTTCCCTACGGGCGGCCCGACGAGTTCAGCCAGGCCCTCCTGCAGGACCTCAACCGCGGCCAGAACTGCGTGAACCTGCTCTTCGACATCGCCACGCGCCTCGGACTCGACCCCGACTCCGGGCTGCCGGGCGAGGTGGGGGGATGCGGCCTGTCGCTCGCCACCCTTGACGACGTCGACCGCGCGCTGCGCGGGGTCGACCTGGCGTCGGTCCCCGTCCACGCGCCGGCGGGCATCTCGGCGCTCGCGATCACGGCGCTCCTCTCGGCATGGCTGGCCGAGCAGGGCAAGAAGCCGTCGGCCCTCCACGGGGCCGTGCTTTCCGATCCGATCACCGAATGGGTCGGCAGGGGAGTGCTGCCGGGCGGGCTGTTCTGCGCTTACGACGAGATGGCGGCCCTCACCGACTGGGCCGCGCGCAACAGGTTGCGGCTTCGCACGGTCGGCGTGCATGCGAACCTCTGGGCGGACGCGGGGGGAAGCGCGGTCCAAGAACTCGCCTTCGGCCTCGCGACGGGGGTCGAGTACCTCCGGGAGCTGGGCATTAGAAAGCTCGCGGTCAACCGAGCCGGCCCCCGGTTCCTCTTCACGTATTCTCTCGGTTCGCATTTCTTCATGGAGATCGCGAAACTGCGGGCGGCGCGCCTGCTCTGGGCGCGCGCTGTCGGCGCCGCGGGCGGCAACGAGGGGGCCCAGCGGCTCGTCTTCCACGGGCGGACCTCCATCTGGAACAAGACGGTCCTCGACCCGCACGTTAACCTCCTCAGGACCACCTGTGAGGGGTTCGCGGGCGTCATGGGCGGCTGCTCGAGCATCCACGTCGCCCCGTTCGACGAATGCTTCAGGGTCCCCGACGACTTCTCCCGGCGCCTGGCCCGCAACATCCAGATCATCCTTGCCGAGGAATGCCAGCTCGGCAGGGTCGTCGACCCGGTCGGCGGATCCTGGTACGTCGAGACGCTGGCGCTCGAGCTGGCCGAGAAGGCCTGGGGCCTCTTCCAGGAGGTCGAGCGCAAGGGCGGGATGGCCGCGGCCCTCAAGGCGGGGTTCCCGCAGGAGCGGGTCTCCTCGACCGCGAAGGACCGCATCGCCAGCGCCGAGACCCGCAGGGACGGGATCATCGGGACCAACCTCCACCCGAACCTGAAGGAGAGCCTGGAGAGCGTGCAGACGCCCGACTACAACGCGCTCGCCGCCAAGCGCGCGGGCCAGATCGTCAGCTACCGCACCTCCCCCGACGCGGAGCGCGGCGCGGAGGTCCTGGTGAAGCTGGCCAAGCTCCTCGGGGCGTCCGCCCCGACAAAGATGGCTATCCTGACCGACGCCTTTCTTCACGGGGCGACCCTCGGCGAGGTGACCCGCGTCCTTCGCTTCGGCAGGGACGACGAGGCGCCCATCGCAAAGGTCCATGTGCGCCGCCGTAGCGAGTCATTCGAGGCGGTCCGTCGCCGCTCCGAGGACTTCAGGAGCCGCACGGGCGCGCGCCCGAAGGTGTTCCTCGCGAACATGGGGCCCCGAAAGCAGCACGGGGCCCGGGCCGACTTCAGCACCGCCTTCTTCGGCGCGGGCGGCTTCGAGGCCATCGCGAACAAGGGCTTCGAGACGCCGGAGGCGGCCGCGGCGGCTGCGATCGACTCGAAGGCGCCGATCGTCGTCATCTGCTCCACGGACGAGAGTTACCCGCAGCTGGTCCCGCCGATCGCCGCGGCCCTCAAGGCCGTGCCCAACGGCCCGAGGGTCGTCCTCGCGGGCCTTCCCTCGGGCCAGGTCGACGCGCTCCTCGCGGCCGGCGTCGACGAATTCATCCACGCGCGGGCCAACTGCGCGCAGATGCTCGCCGCGTTCCAGGACAAGCTCGGAATCTGAACGACCTCCCTCCATGAAATTTCCCGACTACACAACCCTGTCTCTCGACCCCTCCAAGATGAACGGCGGCGACGCCGGGCGGTGGAAGGCCGCCGCAAAGGCCGAGGACCCGAGCCCCGGCGCCCTGGCCGACTGGATGACCATCGAGCAGATACCGGTGGCCCCGCTGTACACCCACGACGACCTGAACGGCGTCGAGCACCTCGACTTCTCGGCCGGCATCCCGCCGTTCCTACGGGGCCCGTACGCCACGATGTACGTGCTCAAGCCGTGGACAATCCGCCAGTACGCCGGATTCTCGACCGCGACCGAGAGCAACGCCTTCTACCGGCGCAACCTCGCGGCGGGACAGACCGGACTTTCGGTGGCCTTCGACCTCGCGACCCACCGCGGCTACGACAGCGACCACCCCAGGGTTGTCGGGGACGTCGGCAAGGCCGGCGTCGCCGTCGATTCGGTACTCGACATGCAGGCCCTCTTCTCGGGCATCCCGCTCGACCGCATCAGCGTGTCGATGACGATGAACGGGGCGGTCCTGCCCGTCCTCGCGTTCTACATTGTTGCTGCGCTCGAGCAGGGCGTTCAGCTGGAGCACCTCGCCGGAACGATCCAGAACGACATCCTCAAGGAGTACATGGTGCGCAACACCTACATCTACCCGCCCGGGCCCTCGATAAAGATCATCGCCGACATCTTCGAGTACACGTCCAGGAAGATGCCGAAGTTCAACTCGATCTCGATCTCGGGCTACCACATGCAGGAGGCCGGCGCGACCGCGGACCTGGAGCTGGCCTACACGCTTGCCGACGGGCTCGAGTACCTGCGCACCGGCATCAAGGCCGGAATCGACGTCGACGCCTTCGCGCCCCGGCTCTCGTTCTTCTGGGCCCAGGGAAAGAACTTCTTCATGGAGGTCGCCAAGATGCGCGCGGCGCGCCTGCTCTGGGCCAAGATGGTCAGGCAGTTCAACCCCAAGAACCCGAAGTCGATGGCGCTTCGCACGCACTCGCAGACGAGCGGCTGGAGCCTCACGGAGCAGGATCCCTACAACAACGTCGCCCGCACGTGCGTCGAGGCCATGGCGGCCGTCATGGGCCACACCCAGAGCCTGCACACCAACTCCCTGGACGAGGCCATTGCGCTGCCGACCGACTTCTCGGCGCGGATCGCGCGCAACACGCAGCTCTTCCTGCAGGCCGAGTCCGGCATCTGCAACGTCGTCGACCCCTGGGGCGGCTCCTACTACGTCGAGCGGCTGACCCACGAGCTGCTCCACAAGGCCTGGAACCACATCCAGGAGGTCGAGCGGCTGGGCGGCATGGCGAAGGCCATCGAGACGGGCATCCCGAAGCTCCGGATCGAGGAGGCCGCCGCCCGGCGGCAGGCGCTCATCGACTCAGGCGGCGAAACCATCGTCGGCGTCAACCGCTACCGCCTCGAGCGCGAGGCGCCCATGGAGATCCTCGAGGTCGACAACAGCGCGGTGCGCGAGTCGCAGGTGAGGCAGCTCCAGAAGCTGAAGCGCGAGCGCGACGGCTCCAGGGTGAGGCAGGCCCTCGAGGCCCTGACCGAATGTGCGCGCACGGGTACGGGAAACCTGCTCGAGCTGAGCGTCGAGGCCGCCAAGGTCCGCGCGACGCTCGGGGAGATCTCGGACGCCCTTGAGAAGGTGTACGGCCGGTACAAGGCCCAGGTGCGCTCGGTGTCGGGCGTCTACCGTTCGGCCTACGGGGCCGGGGACGGGATTGCCAAAGTGCGCCGGTTGGCGGACGCCTTCGCGGAGCGCGAGGGCCGCAGGCCCCGCATCCTGATCGCCAAGCTTGGCCAGGACGGCCATGACCGCGGCGCAAAGGTCGTGGCCACGGCCATGGCCGACATGGGCTTCGACGTCGACATCGGCCCCCTGTTCCAGACGCCGGAGGAGGCCGCCAAGGACGCGGTCGAGAACGACGTCCACATCGTCGCGATGAGCTCGCTTGCCGGAGGGCACAAGACCCTGCTGCCGGCGCTCGTCGACGAGCTCAAGCGCAGGGGGCGCGACGACATCCTCGTGGTGGTCGGCGGCGTCATTCCCGCGCAGGATTACGACTACCTCTACAAGAACGGCGCCGCCGCTGTCTTCGGTCCGGGAACGCCTGTTCCCGCATCGGCCATGGCGGTCCTCGGGAAGCTGGGAATAGCCCCGGTGGCCTGATCCCGGATCGGGCGAGCCCCATGCACGCTGAGTCAACACCGCCCGACTGGATTCCGGAGGGTGGCGGCCCCGAGTTCGCGACGCGCATGGTTGGGGGCGTCCCGCGGCCGTCCCCGGCCGGGCCCGCGCCCGCCCCGCCGAGGGCGGTCGACGTTCCCGCGCTCATCGATGGGATCAAGGCCGGCGACCGCGTCGCCCTGGCCCGCGGGATCACCCTCATTGAGAGCAGGGCGCAGGTCCACAGGGCCGCCGCGGAGCGGCTCCTGAACGCCCTCATGCCGCTTTCGGGAAACGCCTGGAGGGTCGGCATCACGGGGGCCCCCGGCGCCGGGAAGAGCACCTTCATCGACACGCTCGGCTCGAGCCTCTGCGACTCCGGCCGCAGGGTCGCCGTGCTCTCGGTCGACCCCTCCAGCCCGATCTCGCACGGAAGCATCCTCGGGGACAAGACGCGCATGGAAAACCTGTCGCGGCGACCGTCGGCCTTCATCAGGCCGTCGCCGAGCGGTGGGGAGGTGGGGGGTGTCGCGCGCAGGACACGCGAGACGATCACGCTCTGCGAGGCGGCCGGCTTCGAGATCGTTCTGGTGGAGACGGTCGGCGTCGGCCAGAGCGAGGTCCTCGTGCGCGAGATGGTGGACTGCTTCCTCTTGCTCATGATCGCGGGCGCCGGCGACGAGCTCCAGGGCATCAAGAAGGGGATCGTCGAGCTTGCCGACATCCTGGCGGTCAACAAGGCCGACGGCGAAAACCGCATCCGGGTGGAATCCACGCGTCTCGAGTTCGAGCGGGCCCTGCACTATTTCTCGATCTCCGACGAGGCCTGGCATCCGCCGGTCCTCGCCTGCTCGTCGCTCAGCAGCGAGGGCGTGCGCGAGGTGTGGGCCGAGGTCGAACGCTTCGTGAGGCACGCGAATGCGACGGGCCAGTTCATCGAGCGGCGCCACTCGCAGTCGCTTGCCTGGCTTTCGGCGCTTCTAGAGCAGGGGCTTCACGAGGCCTTCGCGGCTAAACGCGAAGTGATTGCATTAAGGAGGGAACTAGAGCTCGAAGTCGTTACCGGAAACGTAAGCGCCCCCTATGCCGCGCGCAGGCTCCTCGAGGCGGCGGGACTCATAATGGAAAACAATAAGCCCCAATGAATTGGCCGATAACACTGCTACTTTATCACAAATGCGCACTGGATCACAATTTACGCGCAGCAGCCTTGGCGTTCTGCGGTTAAACTCCACAGGTACCACCACCCACTTTTTCCGCCATGATTCAATCCATTGACCATCTGGGCATTGCCGTCCGATCGATAGACGAGGCGGTGCCGTTCTACGAAACCGCGCTTGGCTTGCGCTGCCTGGGCCGCGAGGATGTCGCCTCCCAGCGG
>Ga0265338_10000791_pt1 | contig 53584 bp, 44 predicted proteins | sample 42126metaG_FD_193579 | JGI IMG/M metagenome (GOLD analysis project Ga0265338, IMG submission 193579) | Rhizosphere microbial communities from Carex aquatilis grown in University of Washington, Seatle, WA, United States - 4-21-26 metaG | ecosystem: Host-associated > Plants > Roots > Rhizosphere... | reverse complement strand
GGGGGTGATCCAGCCGCCCGAATACACCTGGCCGCCCCAGGTCTCTTCCTTGAGAAATGTCATGGCTTACTCCAGCGCCTTCCGTCGACTAGTCACAATGTGACCACGAACGTTACGCTAGCGAAGTCAGGTCGCCGCCGCCATGGCGCGCTTCCGCTGGCCGGAAGGCCCGCCTCATGCCGCCGGCTGGCACGTCAACGCCGCCGGCCCGCCGGGCCAGGCGGACCTTGTGCGATGCCCCAACTCAATCGTCCGCCAGGTTGTCAGCCGCGCCGTTGGCGACCGCCCGGCTCCCGCTTAGGATTGAAGTCACAATGAGACTACGTCCCTTATGCCCGGATTGTTCGGCGGGCGCCGGGGCGACGACGGGAAGCCCCGGTGACCCAAGTCGAGGAGGACTGGGACATATGACAACGCCAGTGGACGCTTTTCGCACGCCGCTGCTGATCGCCGGCGAGGAACGGCCCGGCGGCGCAGGCACGTTCCCCGTCTATGACCCGGCGCAGACCGGGGGGATCATCGGGTACGCCGCCGCGGCGTCACGCGACGACGCGCTCGCGGCCGTGGCCGCCGCCGAGGCGGCCTGGCCCGCCTGGTCGGCGATGACCTCGACCGAACGCGCCGGGATCGTGCTCAAGGCGCTGGAAACACTCGAGACCGACCAGGACGCGCGCACCGACATCCTGTCGCGGGAGAACGGGAAGATCCGGTTCGAGGCGTTCATCGACCTCATCGTCTTCTCCGGCCGGTTCCACCAGGCGGCGCAGTACGCGCCGGAACTGGACAACGAGGAGCACATCGCCGGCCCGCCGTTCAACACGACGATCACCAAGCTGTCCCGCGGCGTCGTCACGATCATCTACCCGTTCAACTGGCCGCTCGCCATCCTCGCCGCGTCACTGCCCGCCGCGCTGATGTCCGGCAACACGGTGATCGTGAAGCCGCCGCCCACCACGCCGCTGTCGTCGGTGCAGACGCTGCGGCACCTGGTCCGGGCGCTGCCGCCGGGCGTGCTCAACGTGGTCACCGGCGCGGACGACGTGGTTGGCCCCGTCGTCGTCGGCGACCCGCGGATCAGGCACGTCTGCTTCACCGGCTCGGTCGGCGGCGGCAAGCGGATCATGACGATGGCCGCGGCGAACGTCACCAACGTGACCCTCGAGCTTGGCGGCAACGACCCGGCCCTGGTGCTGCACGACGCGGTACTTGACGAGGCGGCGTTCGCGAAGATGAGCGGCGCGACGTTCATGACCACCGGCCAGGTGTGCATGGCGCTCAAGCGGCTCTACGTGCCGCGCTCCCGCTACGACGAGGTCATCGACGGCCTGTCGGCGACGCTGGTGAACCACAAGATCGGCCCTGGCCTCGACCCGGCGACCACGATGGGCCCGCTCAACACCGCGAACCAGCGGGACTACGTCGCCAAGCTGCTCGAGGAGGCTCGCGCGTCCGGGGCCGAGGTGCAGAGCTACGGCGAGTACACCGGCGACTGGACCTCTGGCAACTACATGCTGCCGTCCCTGGTGCTCAACCCGGAGCCGTCGCTCGGGATCGTGGCCGAGGAGCAGTTCGGGCCGGCGCTGCCGATCCTGCCGTACGACGACGAGGAGCAGGCCATCCGGCTGGCCAACGCCACCTGGTCCGGCCTGTGCTCGTCCGTGTGGTCCGGCGACACCGAGCACGCGATGCGGGTCGGCCGGCAGCTCCGCACCGGCGTCACGTTCTTCAACAACCACAACGCGACGGCGGTCGACGAGCGCGCGCCATTCGGCGGCTTCGCCCAGTCCGGCATCGGCCGCGAGCTGGGCCGGGAGGGCATCCGCGACTTCACGGAGACCCACGTGATGGCGGTCCCCGTCCCGTCCGAAGACGGCGGTCACTAGCGGCAAAGCCCATAAGCAGCAGCCAGAACGGGAGCGTGTGTCACATGGTTCCGTTCTGGCACCACACATGTCGCGGCGGCCCGGGTGGCCTGGCCTCCGCGCTCCCCGGCCAGCGGTCACGAGGCCGGCTTCAACTCAAGATCAACTTATCGTGTGCATTTGATGCCCGTTTTCCGCGATTAAGTGCACACGATAACTGGATCACTCACCCTCGGGAGACGCAGTGTCCAGCTACGACAGGTTGTTCATCGGCGGCGGCTGGGTGCCGCCGAGCTCAACAAGCACCATCGAGGTGCACAATGCATCGACCGGCGAGCACATCGGCTCCGTGCCCGAGGCGGCCGAGGCCGACGTGGACGCCGCCGTCGCCGCGGCGCGCCGGGCCTTCGACGACCCCGCCGGCTGGTCGTCCTGGTCGAACACCGAGCGTGCCGCCGCCCTCGAGCGGCTCGCGACCGAGCTTGAGGCCCGGGCACCGGAGATCGGCCGGCTCGTCTCCATGCAGAACGGCATGCCGATCGCGCTGTCCCCGATCATCGAGGGGCTGACCGCCGTCGGCACGCTGCGGTACATGGCCTCGCTGCTCGCGACGTCCCCCGTCGAGGAGGAGACGGCCCGGTTCCTCGGCGGCGACCTGGTCATCAGGCACGAGCCGATCGGTGTGATCGCGGGGATCGTGCCGTGGAACTACCCGCAGACGCTGTCCTCGTTCAAGTACGCGCCGGCCCTGGCCGCAGGCAACACGATCGTGCTCAAGCCGTCGCCGGAAACCGTGCTCGACTCCTACGTGTTCGCCGAGGCGGTCATCGCGGCGGATCTCCCGCCCGGCGTGATCAACGTCGTTCCAGGCGGCCGGGAACTCGGCGCCTACCTGGTGCAGCACCGTGACGTCGACAAGGTCGCGTTCACCGGCTCAACGGCGGCCGGTCGGCAGATCGCCGAGGTGTGCGGGCGGCTGCTGCGCCCCGTTTCCCTTGAACTCGGCGGCAAGTCGGCGGCGATCATCCTGGACGACGCCGACCTGGACCTGGCCAAGATCGGCCAGAACCTGTTCGCGGCCACGCTGGTCAACAACGGGCAGACTTGCTACGCGGGCACCCGGATCCTCGCGCCGCGCTCCCGGTACGCCGAGGTCGTCGACGTCTTCGCGGCCTTCGCCTCGTCGCTGCCGGTCGGCGACGCGCTTGACCCGGCGACGCTGATCGGGCCGCTGGTCGCGGAGCGGCAGCGGGACCGGGTTGAGCGGTACATCGCCAAGGGGATCAGCGATGGCGCGCGCCTTGTCGCCGGCGGCGGCCGGCCCGCCGGGCTGGACCGGGGCTGGTTCGTGCAGCCAACGGTCTTCGCGGACGTGGACAACAAGTCGGTGATCGCCCAGGAGGAGATCTTCGGCCCGGTGCTGTCGATCGTCGAGTACACCGACGAGGACGACGCGATCAGGATCGCCAACGAGTCGGATTACGGCCTCGGCGGCTCGGTCTGGACAGCAGACCTCGCCCGCGCCAGGTCCGTGGTCCGCCGGGTCCGCACCGGCACCATGGGCATCAACGGCTACCTGCCAGACCCGGCCGGCCCGTGGGGCGGCGTCAAGTCGAGCGGCCTTGGCCGCGAGCTCGGCCCCGGGGCGATCGCCGCGTACCAGAACCTCAAGACGGTCTACGCCTGACCGCCCGGCCAAGGCCTGGCGAGGGCCTGAATGCCGGACGGATGCGCGGTGGCGCTTGAGCCGCCGCGCACCCGTACCTATAGGCTCGGCACAGGATCTCAACGCTGAGGACGGAGAGGCTTATGGCCGCGAAGGGCAGTGCTGAATGGAAGGGTGACCTCCAAGGCGGGAGCGGCACCTTCACCGCCGGTGACTCGATCAGCGGCGGGTACACGTTCAAGTCCCGGTTCGAGGACGGCCCGGGGTCCAACCCCGAGCAGCTCATCGCCGCCGCGCACGCGGCGTGCTTCTCGATGGCCCTGTCCAACATCCTCGCCTCGGCGGGCAGCCCGCCCGAGTCGGTGCAGACCGACGCGACGGTGACGCTCCGGTTGGTCGACGGTGCCCCCACGATCACCAAGATCGCCCTGGTCACCACGGGCCGGGTGCCCGGCATCGACCAGGCGACGTTCGCCGAGCACGCCGCGACGGCCAAGGCCGGCTGCGTGGTGAGCAGGGCACTCGCCGCCGTTCCGGAAATCACCCTGGAAGCGACGCTGTCGTAGCCCGGGGAGGCGACCCCCCGTACCCCCCGATGTTCGCGCGCGCGGCCCTGATCGCAAAGATCGCGATCTTATCAGGGCCGCCCGCGCGAACCAGAGCCGCGAGAGTGCCCCCGTCTGCCTCGGGACCAAGCTGCATAGAGATACCCAATGCCCCCGATGCTCATCCGCGCGAACCAAAGCTGCCGGGGTAAATCGTCCGCCGATGACACTGCTGATGACAAAAGGATGGCCATGGAGTTCGTGAAGCTTGCCGACGGGAACCAGCTGCCGATGCTCGGGCTTGGCGTCTGGCAGGTACCTGACGGGGCAACGTGCGAGAACGCCGTGCGCTGGGCGCTTGAGCTCGGCTACCGGCACATCGACACCGCCCAGGCCTACGGCAACGAGGCCAGCGTTGGCAAGGCGCTGCGAGACAGCGGCGTGGCCCGCGACGAGGTGTTCATCACCACCAAGTTCTACCCCGGCGGCAAGGACCCGGTCGCCGACGCGGAGCAGAGCCTGCGCAAGCTCGGTGTCGACCAGGTGGACCTGTACCTGGTGCACTGGCCGCAGCGCGGCCCGGTCTGGGCCTGGCCGGGCATGGAGCGGGCGGCCGAGCGCGGGCTGGCCCGGTCGATCGGCGTGTCGAACTTCAGCGCGGCCGACCTCGACCAGGTGACCGCCGCGGGCAGCGTAACCCCGGCCGTCAACCAGATCCAGTTCAGCGCCGTGGAGTACCGGCGCGGGCTGCTCGAGGCGTGCCGCCGGCATGGCGTCACGCTCGAGGCGTACAGCCCGCTGGGCACCGGCCGTCACCTCGGCAACAAGCGGGTCAGCGAGATCGCCGCCCGGCTGGAGCGCACCCCGGCGCAGGTGCTGCTGCGCTGGTGCCTGCAGCACGGCGTCCCAGTGATCCCCAAGTCGACCCACCGCGAGCGGATCGCCGAGAACGCCCAGGTCTTCGACTTCACCCTGTCCGACGAGGACATGGCCACCCTTGACGCGCTCGACAAGACCCGCGGCACCGACCGTGCCCTCGAGCGCCACTGGTGGAGGTAGCCGAGGCGGCAAGCGGCCGCCTCGGCCGACGTGGCGGCTAGAGGAACGGCGCGTTGGTCTCGTACAGCAGGTAGAGGCCGATGAGGAGGAAGGCGGCGGGCAGGATCCAGTGCCCGTAGCGGGCGATGACGCTGGTGATCCGCTCGTGGCGCACGAGCAGGCCGCCGACCAGGCACCAGAGGGCGACGCAGGCGGCGAAGACGGCGAGGGTCACCGTCGTCTGGATGGTGCCGGCCGCGGCGAAGAACGGGGCGTAGGCCACCACGTCGTCGGCGCCGTTGACGATGGCCAGCGTGGCCACGCCGAGCAGGCCGCCGACGGACGGGGCCGGCGGCGCTTCCCCGGCGCGCAGCGAGCGGACCGCGGCGACGAGGGTGATGAGGCCCATGCCGACCGGGATGAGGGCGAGCAGCCAGAGCCAGTGCTGCGGCACGAGGGCGAGGCCGCGTCCGGCGGCCAGCGACGCGCCGACCAGGACCGCGAAGCCGGCGTACTGGCCGGCCCATATCTCCCACCGCCGCGGCCGCCCGTTCGCCCGGGAGGACGCGCTGAGCAGCGCGAGGACCACCACGTCGTCGAGGTTGGTCCCCGCGAACAGTGCCGCGGCCGTGCCGACCTGGGCCGGGAGCGAACTCAGAGCGCGCTGCCGCCCGTCGCCAGGCGCATCAGTTCGCTGTCCACGTCGATGTCAGTCTCCTTGCCCCCGTCCGAGCCGAGTTCGTGCTGGTAACTCTGCCACGCCTGGTCGCGCACCTCGCGCGCGAAGCCGGACTCCATGAGCAGCACGAGCTCGAACGCGGCGCGGTCGATCCGCGCGTTAAGCGACGGGTCCCCCCAGTCCTCTGGCGCAGCGAACAGTGAGGTCGGCACGGGCAGCGTACGCAGGTAGGCGAACAGCGAGCGCATCTGGTCATCGACGACCAGCGCGTGCCGCGCCGTCCCGGCGGTCGCCGCGAGCACCACCGGCTTGCCGATCAGCAGGTCGTTGTCGAGTACGTGGAAGAAGGACGTGAACAGCCCGCTCGGGCCGGCCTTGTAGACCGGGGCGGCGGCGATGACCCCGTCGGCCGCGCCGAGCGCGTCGACCGCCTGCTGGAGCTTGGGCGTGACCAGCTGACTGGTCAGCGCGGTGGTGATGTCGCTGGCGAGCTCGCGCAGGTCGATTACCCGGGTCCGCACGGCGGCGCCGCGCTCCCCGGCGAGCGCGGTGGCGCGCTGCGCCGTCCGGTCGGCAAGCATCCGCGTCGACGACGGGTCCGACGTCCCGGCGGTGACCACGACGAGGGTGAGTGTCTCGCTCATTGCGTTTCCTTATCGGTAAATGTCAGCGATCGCTGCCCGCCCGGCGCGGGGATGAGCACGATCAGTCAGAACGAGGGGCGGCTGCCGTCAGCTTCGCGCACAGCTTCTCGAGCTGGCGGAGCTCGGCAGGGGTGAGCCCGCTGAGCATCGACTGGGCCACCGAGCGGCCGTGCCGGCGACCGATCCGGTGCTGCACGGCCTTGCCGTCGGCGGTCAGCGCCAGGCGCACGCCGCGGCCGTCGCTCGGGTCGGTGGTCCGGCTGACGAGACCGCGGTCCGCGAGCCGGTCCACCATCCGGGACAGCGCCGGCTGGCTGAGCAGCACGTGCCGGTTGAGCTCCGTGAGGCGGATCGGGTCGGGGCACTTGGACAGCGTGTAGAGGACGTCGTACTCCCGCATCGTCAGGTCCTCCCACACGTCCTGCGCACCGAACCGCCGCATGAGCGTCGCGTGCGCGGCCAGCAGTGCCTCCCACGCGTCGTTGGCCGGGTGGCGGTCGTCTCCCGGGGGGATGACCTCCCGTGCCTCTCGAGGGCCCGCCGGATGGGCGCGCCAGGATATCGGGCGGGCGGAACTGGCCGTCATCAGAGCACCGACGGGTACTCGGCCTTGAAGTCCTCGGCCGTGTCCTGGTAAGGGGAATCGCCGGTCACGTTGTCGCCGCGGTTGGCGTTGGGGCGCGGCTGGCGGGCCGGCTGGTCGCCGTACTTGGCCGCCAGCAGCCGCTCGTGAGTCGGGGCCGGGGCGGTCTCCGGGTCCCGCCGCGCCTCGAGCTCCTTGCGCAGCACCGGGATGACCTCGCCGCCGAGCAGCTCAAGCTGGCTGAGCACGGTCTTCAGCGGCAGGCCCGCGTGGTCCATCAGGAACAGCTGGCGCTGGTAGTCGCCGAAGCTCTCCCGGAACGTCAGCGTCTTGTCGATGACTTCCTGCGGCGACCCGACGGACAGCGGCGTCATCTCCATGAAGTCCTCCATGGACGGGCCGTTGCCGTAGACGGGCGCCGCGTTGAAGTACGGGCGGAACTCCTTCTTCGCGTCTTGCGAGTTCTTCGCGAGGTACGCCTGGCCGCCGAGGCCGACGATCGCCTGCTTCTCCGTGCCGTGGCCGTAGTGCGCGAAGCGCTTCCTGTAGAAGCCGATGAGCCGCATGTAGTGCTCCTTCGGCCAGAAGATGTTGTTGGCGAAGAAGCCGTCACCGTAGTAGGCGGCCTGCTCGGCGATCTCCGGCGAGCGGATCGAGCCGTGCCAGACGAACGGCGGCACGTCGTCAAGTGGCCGCGGGACGCTGGTGAAGCCCTGCAGCGCGGAGCGGAACTTGCCGTTGGCGTCCACCACGTCCTCCCGCCACAGCCGGTGCAGCAGGTTGTAGTTCTCCAGCGCGAGCGGCAGGCTCTCCCTGATGTCCTGGCCGAACCACGGGTACACCGGCGCGGTGTTGCCACGGCCGAGCATCAGGTCCATCCGTCCCTTGGACAGGTGCTGGAGCATCGCGTACTCCTCGGCGATCCGCACCGGGTCGTTGGTCGTGATGAGCGTGGTTGACGTGGTGACGAGCAGCCGCTTGGTGGTCGCCGCGATGTACGCGAGCAGCGTGGTCGGCGCGCTGGAGAAGAACGGCGGGTTGTGGTGCTCACCGATCGCGAACACGTCCATGCCGACTTCCTCGGTCTTTTGCGCGATCTTGACGAGTCCGTCGATCCGCTCCGCCTCACTCGGCGTGTAGTCGGTGACCGGGTCGCGGGTGATGTCACTGACCGAGAAGATACCGAACTGCATGTTCGATACCCTTACTTCTCCATCGGACATGCCTCGGGGGGGCGAGTACTCCAATCTTGGCCCGCCAACAGGGATCAAACTGTCGGACAACGGCAAGATTGGAGCACTCGTCCGGGGGGTCGTCCCCCCGGGAGATGACTGCATGTGAAATGCCTCCCTGGCATTCGCGGCGGCGGTGTTGGCGTCAGCCTGTTATATGCGTTTGCATGAATCTCTAACACCGGCTGAGGCCAAGTATTCCCGCGACGCTTGGCGGCGGCCCATAGAGCGGCGCTATGGCCGGAGGGACCCCGGCAATAACGGAGGTAGGCCGGGGGAACCCCGGCCCGGCTAGATCGACCCGGTGGAACCCCAGTACATAACAGGTCTGGACCGGAGGAACCCCGGTACATAACGGGTCTGGCCACTGGATCAAGAGAGGCGGGCCGCGATGCGCTCGCGGCCGGCCCGCTCGTACGCTTCCTCGCTGAGGCCGATGTGCTGGCGGGCGGCGAGCAGGTCGCGCAGCAGGCGCTGCATACGCTGCGATAGCGCGAGCAGCCGCCCGCCGCCGTACCTGAACAGGGTCTCGGTCAGGTCCGCGCAGGTCTCCGCCGCGAAGACCGAGGCGACGGTCAGGTCCGTGTGCATGCGCGGCGGCACCGCCCCGGCGCGGGCGGCGGCCCAGGTCGCCATGACCGCGTCCCGGTGCGCCGCCCTGGCGGCCCGCAGTCTGGTCTGCGCCCGGCCGAGCTCCACGAGGAAGGCCGGGCGGTCCGCTAGCGAGGGTCCGCCGGGGGTACGCGCCTGGCCGGCCAGGCGCGTCATCTCGTCAAGCGCCCGGCGGGCCATACCGATCATCAGCGGCGGCAGCTCGTTGGACAGGAACACGTGCGCTTCCACGTTGAACAGGGCGCCGCCCCGGCAGGCGCTCGCGGCTCGCTCGAACGTCAGCTCAGCGGGGACGAAGACCTCGTCAAGCCGGAAGTCGAAGCTGCCGCTGCCGCGCAGCCCGGCCACCCGCCAGTTGTCGATGACCGTGGCCTGCCCGGCCGGCACGATCGCCACCATCAGCCGGCCATCGGGGCCGGCGATGCGGAAGCCGCCGATCAGCCAGTCGGCGTGGGTGCACCCGCTGGCGAAAGACCACTGCCCGCTGACCACGTACCCGCCGGCCGCCGGCTGTCCTTGGCCGCGCGGCCCCGGCGTCCCCATGATGAGCGGCCGCGGGCGGCCGGGAACGAAAACCTGGCGGGCGCCGGCATCGGGCAGCCAGCCGCCGGCCGTCCCCGTCCCGCCGTTGCCGACCATGACCGCCCAGCCGGTCGCGCCGTCGGTGTAGGCGAACTCCTCGAGCACGTCGCAGAAGTGATGAGGATCGAGCGGCGTGCCGCCAAGCTCGGCGGGCGTCTTGAGCCAGAACGCGCCGAGCTCGCGGAGCGTGGCCATGGCGCCTGACGGCAGGTTCCGCTCCGCCTCGGCCCGCTCGCCCGCCGCCTCGAACTCCGGGCGACGTGTCCCGATGGCGGCGAGCAGCCCCGCCCTGATCACCCCGCTGTCGTCCACCACTCCAGATCGCCTCCAGGGAAGGCCGCCGCGGGCTCCTATGAGCGCATGTGGGTAACGGTGCCGAAGGCGCGCTGCCGGTACAGCAAGGGCTCGAAGGAGTGAGTGTCCGCGTGGACCACCAGGCCGATGATGATCACGTGATCGCCGGCCGTGACGAGCTGGTCGGTGCGGCACACCAGCCACTGGCCCTTGCCGGCGAGCCGGGGGGCGCCGTGGTCCATGTACCACGCTACGCCGGCGAACTTGTCCGCGCCCTTCCTGGCGAAGGCGGTAGCGAGCGCCTGCTGGCCCGACGCCAGGACGTTCACGCCGAAGTGGCCGGACTCCTGGATGACCTTGAGCAGGTCCGAGTTCTGGTCCAGGGAGACAAGGATCATCGGCGGGTCAAGTGACAGCGAGGAGAACGCGCTCACCGTGGTGCCGTGCGGCTTGCGGTCGATGTGCGAGGTCACCACGGTCACCGGGGTGGGCACCCGGGCGAGCGTGTCGCGGAAGACGGTGGCGTCGACCCGGTCGTACCCGGGAACGCCCACGGGACCTTCCTCGTCGCTCGCGGTGCCGCCGTCCTGCATGACGCCTCCCTCGGAACTGCCTGGATCTTTCGACCATAACCGGTGGGGGCAAGCCGGGCTAGCAGCGGCAAGTTCAGACCGCCCTGTGCTCCGCCACAATGGACAGCGCCCACCAGCCGAGAGACGATCCAGGTCATGATCAACGGGGTTCGAGCCCGATGCTGAGCGGGCTCGACGGCAAGGTCGCCGTCGTGACCGGCGGGGCGGGCGGGCTCGGCGCCGCCGCGGCGCGGCGGCTGTCACGTGAAGGGTGCCGGGTCGTCGTGGTGGACATCGACGGCGACGGCGCGCGGCGGGTGGCCGGGGAACTGCCGGGGATGAGCATCGCGGTCACCGCGGACGTGTCCGCCGAAGAAGATGTCGAGCGGTACCTGGACGAAGCCACGCACTCGTTCGGTCGCATCGACCTGCATCACCTGAACGCGGGGATTCCAGGGTCCGTCGGCGGCTTCCCCGACCTGTCCGCGGCCGAGTTCGACCGGGTCATGGCGGTGAACGTGCGCGGGATCTTCCTAGGGCTGCGCGGCGCGTTCCAGCGTTACCGTGCCCAGCGGGCGGCGGGGAGCGTGGTGCTGACCGCGTCGATCGCGTCGCTGCGCGGCAGCGCGGACCTGATCGCCTACCAGACGTCCAAGCACGCGGTGCTCGGGCTGCTGCACGGAGCCGCCATGTACGGCGGGCCGCTCGGCATCCGGGTGAATGCGGTCGCTCCGGGCATCGTGCCGACCGCGCTGTTCACGCAGGCGGGGCGGGAGGACATGGTCCGGCGGGCGGCGACCGCGCCGCTGCGCCGGGCGGGGACGCCGGACGAGATCGCGTCGGTGGTCGCGTTCCTGCTGTCCGACGAGGCCTCCTACATGACGGGAGAAGTGGTGTCCGTGGACGGCGGGTCGTCCATCGTGTCCACGGTGCGCGCCTCGGGCGGGGCGGGCGCCTGGGACTTCGGCGCGCTCGACGCGCGCACCTACCGGGACCCACCCGAAGGTGCATGAAAGTGCCATCGGTGTCGCTATAGCAGCACCAAAGGCACATCCACACGGGCGGCTTGGCCGAAACGAGAGGAGCAGGGGTGAGCCAGAGCGCGGCGGGGCGGGCCATCGGGTTCGTCGGCCTCGGGAACATGGGCGGGCGGATGACGCGGCGACTCGTCGCGGCCGGAATCCGGGTCCGGGGCCTTGACGTCCGGCCAGGCCAGGCGGAGTCGGCCGGCGCGTCCGCGGCCGAGTCGCTTGCTGAGGTGTGCGACGAGACCGAGGCGGTGCTGCTGTCGCTGCCCGACAGCCGGGCGGTGGAAGCCGTGGTGCTCGGGATGAGGCCCGCAGCGGACGGGCTGCTCGCGTTCGCCCGGCCGGGCCAGGTGATCATCGACCTGTCGACGTCCGCGCCCTCGTCCACCCAGCGCATCGCCAGCGCACTCGCCGAGCGCGGCGTCCATTACCTGGACGCGGGGATCTCCGGCGGCGCCGCGGCCGCGGCCAAGGGCACGCTGACGATCATGGTGGGCGGCCAGGCGGCGGTGCTTGAATCGGTGCGCTGGGTGTTCGAACCGATCGCGGCCAAGATCGTGCTGATGGGCGGGAGCGGAGCCGGGCACTCCACCAAGCTGCTCAACAACTTCCTGAACGCGGTGACGCTCGCCGCGACGGCCGAGGTCATGGTCGCCGCGCGCAAGGCCGGGCTCGACCTCGCGGCGGTGCTCGACGTGATCAATTCGTCCAGCGGGGTCAGCTACGCGAGCACGAACCGCTTCCCCCACATCATCAACGGCGACTACCTCGAGGGCGGCCTGACCAGCAACCTGATGACCAAGGACGTGGTCGCCTACGTCGACCACGTACGGGAACTCGGGGTGCCCTGCCTCAACGCCGCGGGGCCGCTCGCCTCCTTCGGCGCGGCGGCCAACCTGGGCTACGGGGAACTGATCAGCAACCGGGTGGTCGACGCGATCGGCGACCTGGCGGGCGGGGTCCGGCTGCACTCCGCTGGCGAGGTGGAACGGGCTGGCCAAGGGGAAGGAACCGGTGGGGAGGCGTCATGACGGAGAACGCAGGCGGCGTGGCGGCCGGAATGGTCATCGGCTTCGTCGGCCTCGGCAACATGGGCATCCCGATGACCCGGCGGCTCGTCGCGGCCGGGCACCAGGTGCGCGGGTTCGACACGTCGGCCGAGGCGCTGCGGGAGTTCGCGGGCATCGGGCCGTCGGACACGGGTGGCGGGGTAACGGCGGTCGCCGAGCTCGGCGCGGTGGGCGACGGCGCGGCCGCCGTCATCTTGATGCTGCCCGACTCGGACATCGTCGAGCGCGTCCTGCTCGGCCGGCTGGCCAGCGACCCGGTGCCCGCCCATGGAACCGCCGGGACCGGGCTGCTCGCCAGCCTTACCGAAGGCGCCACGGTCATCGACATGTCCTCGTCGGACCCGGCCCGAACCCAGGCGCTCGCGCCGCTGTGCGCCGCGGCGGGAGTCACGCTCATCGACGCGCCGGTATCGGGCGGCGTCGCCGGGGCGCGGGCGGGGACCCTGGCCGTGATGGTCGGCGGCCCGGCGGCGGTCTTCGAGCGGTTCCAGCCAGTGCTCGGCGCCATCGGGTCGCGGGTGGTGCAGGCCGGCGATACCGGGGCGGGGCACGCGGTGAAGGCGCTGAACAACCTCATGTCCGCGGCCAACCTGCTCGTGGCGTCGGAGGCGCTGGTCGCGGGGCGGCGGTTCGGGCTCGACCCGGCGGTGATGCTCGAGATCGTCAACGCGGCGAGCGGGCGATCCCCCGCCACGGAGAACAAGTGGCCGAACTTCGTGCTGACGGAGAAGTACGACGCCGGGTTCGCGATGCGGCTGATGGTCAAGGACATCAGGCTCGCCCTCGGCATCGAGCGCGCCGCCGGGGTGCACGCCCTGGCGTCTGAGGCCGTGGCGGCCGCGTGGGAAGCCGCCCTTGCCGACCTGCCGCCAGGCGCCGACCACACGGCCATCGCCCGCTGGCTCAGCGAGCGACAAGCCTGATCCTTCTAGGGTGACGGGGGTGGAAGGCGACGTCGTTGGCAGGCGGCTGACCACGATGATCGTTTCGCGGGACCAAGGCGGGGGCGTGCTGATCGTTGCCCTCCACAGAAGGGCGCCTGGCTCCTTGACGAGGATGCCGACGGGCAAGGATTCTGGCCTCACCCGTGCGGTAGCGCGACCCGAGTTGGAGGCGACGCGGTGGCAGACGTGGTTCCTGCGGAGGAGTTCGTTGAGCTTGCCGGGGGGAGAGTGCACGTGCTGCGCGGCGGCGCCGGCGAGCCGGTGCTGTTCCTGCACGCGGCCGGCGGCGCCGGGGTATGGCACCCGTTTCACCAGCTGCTCGCCGAGGCCGGGTTCACGGTACTCGCGCCCGATCACCCGGGCTTCGGGAAATCAGACGACTTCCCCGCCGCCGAGGCGGTCGACGACCTCGTGTATCACTACCTGGACGTGCTCGACGCGCTCGGGCTCAGCCGTCCGCACGTGGTGGGCGGGTCGTTCGGCGGCTGGATCGCGGCCGAGCTCGCCGTGCACTCGCCGCACCGGGTCGGGTCGCTGACGCTGCTGTCCGCGGCCGGGCTGCGGATACCCGAGCACCCGGTCACCGACCTGTTCCTGCTGTCGCCGGACAAGCTGGTGGCCACGTTGTTCCACGAGCCGCCCCCGCCCCCGCCCCCGCTGCCCCCCGGCGCCCAGCCGGACCTGGACGCGATCCTCGCGGGCTACCGGGAGGCGACCTCACTGGCCCGGTTCTGCTGGGCTCCTTTCCTGTCCAACCCCAAGCTGGAACGGCGGCTCGGCCGCATCACCGCGCCGACGCTGGTGGTCGCGCCGTCCGACGACCGGCTGATCCCGGTCGAGCACGCGCGACGGTACGCAGAGCGGATCCCCGGCGCCAGGTACGCCGAGGTCGCCGACTGCGGGCACGCCATGTACTTCGAGCGGCCGGCGGAGTTCGCGTCCACGGTGACCGCGTTCCTGAATGCGCATCCCCTTGCCACGGCAGAGAGCGGAGTCAGCCGGTGAAGTTCAGCTTCTTCCACCTGATGCCCTACCCCTACCTGCCGGACGACTTCGACGAGAAGTACGCCTCGTCGGCGCTCACCTACCCGAACGCGAACTTCTCCCCCGAGCTCGGCAGTGCGCTGTACGCGCGCTACCTGGACGAACTCGAGTACGCGGACAAGCTCGGCTTCGACGGGGTGGCGGTGAACGAGCACCATCAGTCGGCCTACGGGCTGATGCCGTCGCCCAACCTGATGGCCGCCGCGCTTACCCGGCGCACTTCCCGGGCGCGGATCATGGTGCTGGGCAACGCCATCGGCATCCGCGGCAACCCGCTGCGGGTCGCCGAGGAGATCGCGATGCTCGACCTGATGTCCGGCGGGCGGGTCGACTCCGGGTTCGTCCGCGGCATCGGCTGGGAGTACTTCGCGCACTCGGTCAACCCGGTCAAGTCCCGGTCGCGGTTCAACGAGGCGCACGACCTGATCATCAAGGCGTGGACGTCGCCGGAGATGTTCTCCTGGTACGGCGAGAACTACGAGTACCGGTACGTGAACCTGTGGCCGCGTCCGGTGCAGCAGCCGCACCCGCCGATCTACATCCCCGGGGCGGGGTCGTCGGAGACGATGAAGTTCTGCGCCGAGCGGAAGCACACCTACATGTCGGTCTACGCGCCGACGCGCATCGTGCGGCGCTGGTTCGACGGGTACCGGGAGGCGGCGGCCGAACTCGGCTACGAGCCCGACCCGGAGCGGATCGCGTTCTCCGTGCCGATCTACGTCGCCGACACCGACGAGAAGGCGCACGCGGAGGCGCGGCCGGCGCTCGAGTGGCTGTACCGCAAGGGACTCAAGCAGACACCCGAGATGGTGACCCCGCCCGGCTACATGTCGCCCGGGTCGCTGCGCGGCGTGCTGTCCTCCGGGATGCGGCCGTTCGGCGGCGCCTCCTACGAGGACCTGCTCGCCCAGGGGCAGGCGGTCGTCGGGTCGCCTGCCTCCGTGGCGGACCGGCTCGGCAGCCTCTACGCTGAGCTTGGCGGTTTCGGGCAGCTGATCGGGCTGTTCGCGATCGGCCCGTCCACTCATGAACAAGTCATGCGCAGCGCCGAGCTGTTCGCTACTGAGGTGATGCCCGTGCTCCGCCCGCTTGGTGTCATGACGGCTAACCCCCAGGCCAGCGCATGAGCGGCCTGCGCGACGAACTGCTGGCAGGCATCCGCGCCAGCCGCGAGAAGTTCGAGTCGGCGGGCGACCGGGCCGAGGAGCTGCGCACGCTGCCGCACGACGCGGTGGGCCTGCTGCGGACGCTCGGCCTGTTCTGGCTCAAGACCCCGGCGGAGCTCGGCGGAACGCCGCTGCCGCCCGGCGAGTTCTGCGACGTCATCGAGGAACTCGCCTACGTCGATACCTCGACGGCGTGGGCCGCGATGATCGGCGCCGGGTGCAACGGGCTCACCGGCGGATGGCTGCCGGAGGACGGCGCGCGGCGCATTTTCGGCGCCGCCGACGGGGTCCGCCCGGTGGTCGCCGGCCAACTCGCGCCGCGCGGCAGCGGGCACCCGGTGCGCGGCGGCTACCTGGTCAGCGGCCGGTGGGGTTTCTCAAGCGGCATCGTCCACGCGGACTGGCTGATCGGAGCGTTCAAGCCGGACCGCGGCGAACAAGGCGGCGCAGGCTCTGACGACGACGCGGCCCCCAGCGGGTTCCCCTTGATGATCGTCTTCCTGGTGCCCAAGGACCAGGCGGAGGTCATCGACAACTGGCACGTCGCCGGCCTGCAGGGCACCGGCAGCCTGGACTTCTCCCTGGACGGCGTCTTCGTGCCGGCCGAAATGACCTACCAGCTCGGCGCGCCCGCCGTCCGCGGCGGCGACCTGTTCCGCCTCGGCATGCCCGCCTTCGTGTCCAACGAGGTGCCGCCGCTTGCCGTCGGCCTGGCTCGCCGCGCCCTCGACGACATGACCGAGCTGGCCACGCACACCGCCCGCTTCCCCGGCGGCCCCACCGTCAGCGAGCGCGCCGTCTTCCACAAGGAGCTCGGCCGTGCCGAGACCAGGATCAAGGCCGCCCGCGCGGTCCACCGCGAGGCCATGGCCCACGCCTGGGACGCCGCCGTCGCGGGAACGGTCCCCGGCGAGGAAATCCAGCTGGCCGTCACCACGGCATCGATCTACGCCGTCGAGACCTGCACCGACGTAGTGAGCGACCTGTTCAGGTACGGTGGCGGCCGCGTCCTGGCCCTGTCCAACCCCATGCAGCGCCACCTGCGCAACGTGCTCGCCGCCCGCCAGCACATCGCCCTGTCCGAGGAGCACTACGAGGCCGCGGGGCGCTACATCCTTCAGGCCGCCAAGTCCCGCCGCCCCTGACTGGTCGTCACGGGTCACGAACCGGGTAGCCGGCTTATCAGCTGATGGGAGTGTTCCGTGCAGCCTGATCCCGACAACGTCGGCGGCTACCTCATCAGCGCCCGGTCCTTTGATGAGTACCGGGCGATGTTCGCGCTCGCCGACAGCGACCTTTCCGGATCGGTACTGGATTGCCCCGGCGGGGCATCGAGCTTCACCGCGGGCGCGAACCAGGCCGGCGCGTCAGCGATCGCGGCCGACCCGGTGTACGCGCGGCCGCGGCACTCGCTGGCCGCGCTGGCCGTGACCGAGGTTGAGCGCGGCAGCGCGCACACCGCGGCGGGCGCGGACCGCTACGTCTGGGACTTCCACGGCGATCCAGCCGGCCACGCAAGGGTCCGCCGCGCCTCGGCCGAGGCGTTTTCCCGCGACCTCATCGCTCACGCCGCACGCTATGTGCCCGCAGCGCTGCCGAGCCTGCCGTTTCCCGGCCGGCGATTCGACCTCGTACTCAGCTCGCACTTCCTTTTCACCTACGCCGACCGGCTCGACCTGGAGTTTCACCGCGCGGCACTGCGCGAACTGCACCGGGTCGCGCGCCGTGAGGTACGAGTATTCCCGCTGCTCGAACAGGGCGGGCGACCCGTTCCCGCACTCCTGTCCGGCCTGCTGCGAACGCTTGGCATCCCGCACCGCATCCAGCGGGTCGACTACGAATTCCAGCGGGGCGGCAACGAAATGCTGGTACTCAACGGACCAGGTTAGCGGCAGCGAGCCTATGCGTCGGTCTGCATTTACAGCGTTGCGACAGCGGGAAAATCAAGCACGCGTTTGACTCTTGCGTTTGCCCACGCCCCTGGGAGGAGCGGGGGCGGACGGGGTGAGCCGCGCGCGTTCGGACCACGATTGGGTTTTTATCGTGGGCCGACTGCGCGCGGGCATCCCCTCCGCCCCCGCGACCCGCAGAGACCATCGGAGGCAAGCGCGTGAAACACGCCCTCGTTCGGAATCACTCTGACCGCGTGCCGCGGCGGGCCTGCACTGCCGTGGCGAGCGTGTCGAGCGCCGACGCCGTCATCTCGATGTCCATGCAGGCGTCGGTGACGGACTGGCCGTAGGTCAGGGTGGCCGGAGTGCCCGGGTTCTGGCGGCCCGCGACGATGAAGGACTCGAGCATCACGCCGGTCAGGCCGTACTCGCCGCCCGACAACTGCTCCGCGAGCGACCCGGCGACACCGAGCTGGCGGGTGTGGTCCTTGCCGCTGTTGCCGTGGCTGGCGTCGACCATGATGCGGCGCGGCTGCCCGGCCGCCGTGATCAGGTCGAGTGCCTTGGTCACGTGCGAGGACGAGTAGTTGGGACCGCTGCGGCCGCCGCGCAGGATCACGTGCGTCTCGGGGTTGCCCGCCGTCGTCACCACCGCGGCGGCGCCGGCCGCCGTGACGCCGAAGAACGTGTGGCTGACCGCCGCGGCGCGGCACGCGTCGACCGCCACCTGCACGTCACCGTCGGTGCCGTTCTTGAATCCGACCGGCATGGACAGGCCGGAGGCCAGCTGGCGGTGCACCTGGCTCTCGGTGGTGCGGGCGCCGATCGCGCCCCACGTCACGGTGTCCGCGATGTACTGCGGGGTGATCGGGTCAAGCCACTCGCAGCCAACGGGCATGCCGGAGCCAACGATGTCGAGCAGCAGGCGGCGAGCGGTGCGCAGGCCGCGGTGCACGTCGAAGGAGCCGTCCATGAGCGGGTCGTTAATCAGACCCTTCCAGCCCGTCACGGTCCGTGGCTTCTCGAAATACACGCGCATCACGATCAGCAGGTCTTCGGCGTGCCGTTCCCGCAGGGCGGCGAGCCGGGCGGCGTAGTCGAGCGCCGCCTTGGGATCATGGACAGAGCACGGACCGGTGACAACGAGCAGCCGGTCGTCGGTGCCGTCGAGCACCGCGCGGACCTCAGCCCGGGTGCGCTCAACCGTTTCCTGACCGGCCCCGCTGAGCGGAAGCTCGTCAAGAAGGGCACCCGGGGACAGCAACGGCTCGTAGCCGACAATTCGGGTATCACTGACGCGTGACATCGGGCTTATCTCCTCCCGGGCGCGCCGTGCCCGGGGTCCTCCGCGAGCCAGCTACGCCCTTTGACTTGGGCGAGGCTGATACCCCGCCCACGGCTGGCTCCGGGTGACTATCAGCGCGCAGGACTACGCACGGCTCCACCCGGAGCCGTCGTAAAGCGCAGATACCACCGTGACACGGGATTGATATTACACTGCCGCTGCGCGTGGGAGCGGCAGGATGCGCGTTGGTGAGACATCTGGCGGTCACTACGCGCCATCATTCTGATCATGACCAGCCTCAACCTGGCCGACATGCTGGCCCTGTTCCTGTCGGTCATCGGGCCGCAGAAGGTGCTCCTGTCGTTCGCGCGCATCGCTCAGACGCTGGACGCCAAGTCGGTGCGGCTTGTCGCCGTGGTCGCCGCCGTGGCGTCGGCGGGCATCGGCTTCGTCTGCGCGCTCACCGCGCCCTGGGTCGCGACGTTCTTCCACATCAGCACGCCCGCGCTTGAGCTGGCCGCGGGCGTGGCGTTCTTCGTCTACGCCCTCGCCCTGGTGTTCGGCATCCACATCGACCTCGCCGACCCGGCGCACGTGCCGGTGTCCGGGAGCGGCGAGCGTGCCGTCGGCGTGCGCCTGCCCGCGGGCTCCGCCGCGGGCGTGGCCGCAGGAGCGGGCGCGGTCGCGGTCGCGGGCGAGGCCGACCCGGCGCACCCGGTCAGCAGCGGCGTCCGCACCCTGCTGCTCCCCTGGGTGGTCAGCCCGCTCGCGGTCGCCGCGGTACTCGAGGAGTCGCTGCTGGCCGGCAGCTGGGGTGACCGCTGGGAGGTGGGGGTCGCGTTCGCGCTTATCGCCATCCTGAACGCGGTTTCCGGGATTGCGCTCGGCCCAGTGCTCGGCCGGACGAACGACAACGTACTCGAGGTCTTCTCGCGGCTGCTCGGCATCCTGCTAGCCGCCGTCGGCGTCCAGCTTTTCCTCATCGGCCTGACCACCCTCGGCGTCATCCAACCGAGTCACTGACCGGACGGTCGGCACCTCCGCGAGGCGAAGCCTCGCGGAGGTGGGTTCCGGGGGGTCGTCCCCCCGGGCGAAATGCTACGAGGGCGTCCGGCTCGCGCTTTTTGCGAGCAGGCGCCCTCGTACCGAGTAGCCCCGACCGGATTCGAACCGGCGTTACCGCCTTGAGAGGGCGACGTCCTAGGCCTCTAGACGACGGGGCCGAGATGCTCGCCGAGGGTTCCGCATCCCCGGCGAGGTACACCATACCGCCTCTTGGTGAGTGGTACCAACACGAGGGAACCGGTCCCGCCGGAAGCACCGGGAATATCAGGATTCGCGGGTCAGCTGGGCGGCGGCCGCCACCAGGGCACCGTTGCCCGCGGCGGCCGCGCCGTCGGGCAGGACCCGCGTGTCCTCGAGGCCGACCCTGATGTCCTGCCCGTCCGCGATCGCGGCGCGCAGCACGTCCCAGGTGGCCAGGTCGTACCCGTGGCGTACCTGGCGGGCGGTGATGCCCGCCCCGGCCAGTTCCGCGGCGGCCTCGGCGGCGGTCGCGACGGCCTCGGCGGGCACGCGGGAGGTCGGCTCCATCAGCACCCACAAGATCCGGTCCTGGAAGCCGCTGGCACCGAGCAGCCGGGCGTCATCGGCCGTCCACACGCCCGCCTCGATCCCGATGCCCAGGCTGGTGAGCAGGCCGGCCAGCTCGCCAGTACCCGGCTCGTTCATGTTGATCGAGGCGTAGTCGGGCCGGTCCGGCCCCGTCCAGCCGGCCACCAGGTCAAGCCGCCGCCGCACGTTCCCGTCCACGGTCCAGATCCCCGTGGTCACCCCGACGGGCAGCCCGGTCGCCGCCCGGACCGCCGCCACCGCGGCGAGCACGTGCTGCGGCTCGAGCGTCTGCTCCCCCGACGGGTCCCGCGGGTGAAGGTGCAGTGCTCCCGCCCCGGCGCGCTGCGCGTCCCGCGCCTCGTCGGCCAGTTCCGCCGGACTGAGCGGGACCCGCTGATGATCGGCGCGCGTTGTCCCGCCGTTGAGAGCAGCCTGAATGAGCACCATGCCTCCGTAGACGCGCCGTTCTTCCAGGCATGCCCGCACTTTGCGCATCTCGAACACCAGCGGGCCCGCTGGGCGCACATGCGCCTTAAACGGGCAAACCCGGCTTACCGGAGAGTTCGCGTTCGCTCCGGTGCCCAGGATTCGATACACTACATCGGCGCGGTACGGAACGCCCGTGGATCACGGGGCGACTGGTTCGCGTTGCCAATGGGGTATGGGGTAATTGGCAGCCCAGCAGATTCTGGTTCTGTTAGTCTAGGTTCGAGTCCTGGTACCCCAGCGAGTTGAAGACGGCCCCGTGCGGCACGCGCGAAGGGCCGTCTCGCTTTTTCCGGGAAAGGCGCGCGGCGAGTTCCCGGCCAGTGACGTGAGATGCGGTGGGCGGGCGCGTCGCCCGCCCACCGCATCGCCCCGGTACCAGGGGAATGCCCGCGGCGGGAACCGCCGGCGGTTACTCCGGCTCCGCCACCAGGCGGTCCGGTTCGAACTCGGGCAAGGCGGGGGCTCAAGTGCCGCGGTGTGCCACGTGTCCGCCCCGGGTGAGCAGCATGATTTTGTCGTTGAGTGAAATTACTTGGTGACCAGGAAGCTCACCGAGGAGGAGCGCGGCCGGCTGGCCGCGCTCCTCGGTCACGGTGCGCTTGTTATCGGCACCGTCTTTTGTTGCCTGCGGCAGGTTCCTGCCTTTGAGCTATCCTCCTGTCGCGCTGCCGGTCACGAGGCCGGCGTGAGATGCAGGAGCACCATCTCGACGTCCTGGTTGTTGGACGGACCGGGGTCGGCGTAGGCGTTGGACTGGGAGGGCCAGCCGGTGTAGTTCTTTGTGGAGTACTCGGCCCAGAGCGCGCCGTAAAGCAGCGGCGCCTCAGGCACCTGGGTGGACATGACCTGCTGCAGCGCGCCCACTGCGGTCTGCTGAGCGGCGGGGGTGCTCGCGGCCGCGAGCTGGCTCAACGCGCTCTGCGCCGCTGGGTCCTTGAACCGGCCCCAGTTGCCCGACGCGGCCGTGCCGATCGGGGCAGTGGCAGTTTCGTCCAACCACTGCTGGTAGGCGGTGTACGGCTGGGGGCCGGCCGCCCAGTGGAGCGTCGCGTCGAAGTTGCCGTTCTGCACATCGGTGTTCCACGGGGCGTAGCCGCCGGCTTCGCCCTGTGGGGTCACGTCGAAGCCCTGGGCATTCAGCTGTGTCGCGATGAGCTGGACGTCCGTGTAGTAGTCGGTGAAGTCAGAGGGGTCCTTGAGCGTGAACTTGAGCGTCTGCCCGTTCTTCGTCCACTTGCCACCCGACTTGGTCCAGCCGTCGCTGGTCAGGATCGAGGCCGCCTTAGCGGAGTCGCCGGTGGCGGGCAGGTCGTTGGCGTACTGCGAGGAGAGCAGCGACTGGTTCGCGGGCAGCAGCAGCCCGCCGGACGAGGTCGCCGGCGCCTCGTAGCTCGACTCACCCTGGGTGGCCAGCTGCTGGCGGTTAATCGCGTAGCTGATCGCCTGCCGGACCTTGGGGTCGTTGAGCGGGGCCTTAGTGGTGTTGAACAACATGGTGACCACGTTGTTCGACGCCATGTACGGGGCGGTCGACATAAACAGGTGGTTGGTGGACGGGTTCTTGGCCACGAAGACGTTCTGCACGTTCGCGATGTTGTTACCGGCCCAGTCCACCTGTCCGGACTCGACGGCCGCCGGGGAGGTACCGGTCGCGTAACCGGGGAAGATGACCGTGGGTACGTGGATCGACGACACGTTCCAGTACTTAGGGTTGTACTGGAGAGTGATCTTCTGCGGGGTGAAGCTCGACACCGTGTACGGCCCGGTGCCGACCGGGTTGGCGTCGGCGTACTTGCTCGGGTCCCCGACCGACTGCCAGACGTGCTGCGCGACGATCTGCTGAGAGCCGATCGCGAACATGTTCCCCGCCTGGGGGGTGGGGAACGTGAGCGCGACGGTGTTCGGCCCGGTGGCCGTCGCCGAGCTCACGGTAGGCGTCCCGTTGACGTCCGCGGTCGCGGCGTACTTCTTGATCAGGTTGAAGGTGAAGGCCACGTCGGCGGCGCTGAACGCCTGGCCGTCGCTCCACTTCACCCCGGACCGGGTGGTCAGGGTGAGGGTCTTGCCGTCGGCGGACCACGAGTAGTTGGTGGCCAGCGTCGGCACCGGAGCCTGGGTCGGGTTCATCAGGTTGAACAGGAACAGCGGCTCGTAGATGAGGTCGGTCGCGTGGAGGTTCCACCCGGTCGAGGCGGTCGCGCTAAGCGGGTTGAAGTTCTTGGTTAGCGGCGACAGTTCAGCGGTCTCGACAACCAGCGGCTGCGTGCCCATCTTGGTGCCGGCTGCTGCACTCGCCGAGCTGGAGCCTGGGCTCGTACTCGCCCCTGGGCTTGAGGTGGTCGACGAGCCGCTACTGCAGGCTGCGACCGCGAGCACTGCGAGGGCGCCGAAGGCGCAGGCCGCCTTGCGCGGGATCTTGGTGGGTTGCATTGTACACTCCGTTATGCCCGGCCGGCGCGGGGCCGGCCCTTGGTGTATGTGACCGTGGCGGGTCTTTACTGAGTGGCGCTCCGGCCGGCCGGGTCCGCGCCCGGTTCCGGCTCGCCGACCAGGCCGACTTGGCCGGTCGCGTTATGGGTAGCTATGTCATTATTTGTCGGTATATGGCGGGGATCCTGCGGCGCGTGCAGCCAGCACGCGCTGCGATGCCCCGGCCCGGTCTCGAAGGCGGGCGGGGCTTGTTGTGCGCACACGTCCATGGCGAACGGGCAGCGCGGGTGGAAACGGCAGCCGCCGGGCGGGGATACCAGGCTCGGGGGCGCGCCGCGACCCTGCAGCGACGGCGGTTCGGTCCGGTCAGGATCGGGTGCCGCCGCGAGCAGGAGCTGGGTGTAGGGATGACTCGGTGAATCGGTCACGCTCATGGCCGGACCGGTCTCCACCAGCGTCCCCGCGTACATGACCGCCACCTCGTCGGCCAGGTAGCGAGCCGACGCGATGTCGTGGGTGACGTAGGCGATGGCCAGCCGCTCGTTGTCGCGCAGGCCGGCGAGCAGGTTGAGCACGCCGAGCCTGATGGACACGTCGAGCATGGAGACCGGCTCATCGGCGATCAGGATCTTGGGCCGCGCCGCCAGGGCCCGGGCGATGGCCACGCGCTGCCGCTGGCCGCCGGACAGCTCATGCGGCAGCTTGGCCGCGAACTCCTTGGCCGGGGAGAGCGCCACCCGGTCCAGGAGCTGCTCGATCGCGGCGTCTCTTGAGAGGTTATCCGCGGTCCCGTATAGCGCCAGCGGGCGGCCCACGTGATATGCAACCGTGTGCGCCGGGTTGAGCGAGGCGAACGGGTCCTGAAGCACCATCTGCACGGTGCGCGCGTAAGCCCGCCGGGACCCGGCGGTCGAGGGAACGCCGTGCATCAGCACCTCGCCGGACGTGGGTGCCAGCACCCGGGCCAGGAGCCGGGCCAGCGTCGACTTGCCGCAGCCGCTCTCGCCGACGATCGCGAGAATGCCGGCTGACGGCACGGTCAGCGACACGCCATCGACCGCGTGCACCACGGAATCCCGCCGGAACCGGACCCGGCCCGTCTGACGGACCGGGAAGTGCTTGGTGACCGACCGCGCCTCAAGCGCGGGGGCCGGCTCGCTCATCGGGAACCTTCCATACTGTGCTCAGCCGCCAGCGCGGGCGGGAGGGAAAGCGAGGACGCGACCGGATCGTGCAGCCAGCAGGAGACCACGCGGTCCGAGGTTCCGTCGCGCGGGGGCGTGCGCAGCAGCGGGGTCCGCTCCCGGCACACGTCCATGGCGTAGGAGCACCGCGGGTGGAACGAGCAGCCGGCCGGCGGGTGGCGCAGGTCGGGCGGGGAGCCACCGATGCCGGTCATCCTTACCCGGGGACCGTGCAGCGACGGGAACGAGCCAAGCAGGCCCAGCGTGTACGGGTGCCGGGGAGCCCGGAACAGCTCGGGCGCGCTCGCCTGCTCGACAATGTGTCCCGCGTACATGATCGAGATCGAATCGGCGATCTCCAGCAGCAGCGACAGGTCGTGCGTGATGAACAGCACGGCGAACCCGAGCCGCGTGCGCAGCGCGGCCAGTTCCTCCAGGATCTCCCGCTGGGTGACCACGTCCAGGGCGGTGGTCGGCTCGTCCATGATGACGATCCGCGGCTCGAGCGCCAGCGCCATCGCGATCATGGCGCGCTGCCGCATCCCGCCGGACAGTTCGTGCGGATACGCGCGCAGCCGGTCCGGGGTGATGCCGACCATCCGGAGCAGTTCCGCGGCCCGCTCGCGGCGTTCCGCCCGGCTCATCTCCGGGCGGTGGGTCCGCAAGACATCGGTGAGCTGGACGCCGATCCGGAACACCGGGTTCAGCGCGTTCATCGCGCTCTGCATGACCACCGCGATCTGGGACCACCGGACCTGGCGGAGCTGCCGCTCGCTGGCGGCGAGCAAGTCGATCACGTCACCCGGCTGGCTGCCTGGTCCCGGCTGGGCCGCCGCCAAGTGGAGATCGACGCTGCCCGCGGTGATCACTCCGGGCGCGCGCAGCAACCGGGTGATCGCATACGCGAACGTGGACTTGCCGCTGCCGCTCTCCCCGGCCAGGCCCGCCACCTCACCTGGGTACAAGGTGAGGTTCGCGTCGGCCACCGCCCGCACCGCGTTCGGTCCGACGCCGTAATCGACGCTCAGCCCGCGCACATCGAGCAGCGGCGTGCTGGCAGTCGGCCTGATGGTCATAGGGAGATCTCCGTGTCCGGGGTAGCGCGGCCCGACGCGCTGTCCGCCAGGTCCGTGCCTTCTAGGGCCTGCGCGGTCACCGGGGTGAGGCCGAGCCGGAACCGGCGGGGCAGGCCGGCGCCGCGGGCCGCCTTGCGGGACAGGCCAGCGGCCCTCAGCCGCGGGTTGATGAACTCATCGATGCCGAAGTTCAGCAGCGCGAGCGCCGTGCCAAGCAACGCGATCGCCAGGCCAGGCGGAACGAACCACCACCACCAGCCGCTTTGCTCCGCCTGCAAGTTCCCCGCCCAGAACAGCATGGTTCCCCACGACCAGTGCGAGGTGTTGATCAGCCCGAGGTAGGCGAGCGAGGCGTAGGTGCCGATGGCGTAGATAACCGTGAACAGGAAGGACGACGCGATGATCGGGATCAGGCTTGGCATGATCTCGAAGCCGATGATCCGCCACGGCCGCTCGCCGATCAGCCGCGCCGACTCGACGAAGTCCCGGTTCCGCATCGACAGCACCTGCACCCGGAGCACCCGCGCGCCCCACGCCCAGCCGGTGACTGCGATGATCAGCGCGATCAGCGGGTCGTTCGCCGAGGACGAGGTGCCGAGGAAACCGGTCAGCACGATCAGCAGCGGCAGCGCCGGCAGCACCAGGGACACGTTGATCAGCAGGGACAGCAGGTCGTCAAGCAGCCCGCCGAAGTACCCGGCCAGCACGCCGATGAGAATGGACAGCACGGTCGCCGCCGCGCCGGCCAGGAACGCCACCAGCATGATCGGCCGGGTCCCGGCGAGCAGCTGGGACAGTATGTCCTGCTGGAGGTTAGTGGTGCCGAGCAGGTGCGCTGCCGAGGGCGGCTGCGGCGTGCCGTTCGTAGCGGTGGTTATGAAGCTCGGGTCATAGGGCGACAGCGCCGAGCCGAAGATGGCCAGGAAGACGAAGATGGCGAACAGCGTGAGCCCGGTGATGACCTTGGCTGAGCGCGGCAGCCGGATCCGTCGCCGGGTGGCGGGAACGATCGTCGGAGTGGGCACTCCTGGGGCGCCGACGATGGTCACGGTGGTCATGCGGTCACGCCTCCCGCCGGGCTCGCGGATCGAGGAACACGTAGACGAAGTCACCGAGCAGGTTCGCGGCGAGCACGGCAAACGTGATGATCAGGAACAGGCCTTGCAGCAGCGGGTAGTCGTGGTTAAGCACCGCCTGCTTGAGCAGGTAGCCGATGCCCGGGTAGTCGAAGACGATCTCGGTGAGCAGCGCTCCGGATACCACGAAGCCGATCGCCAGGGAGAACCCGGTCACGCTGGGCAAGATCGCGTTCCGTGCCGCGTAGCTCAGCACGCGCCACTTGGGCAGGCCCTTGGCCTGGGCCATCAGCACGTAATCCTCGTCCATCGTGGTGACCATCACGTTCCGCATGCCAACGGCCCAGCCGGCCGCGGACGCGAGCACGATCGTGAGCGCCGGGAGGACCGCGTGGTCAAGCACATCGGTGAGGTAACCCGGGTTCCAGGCCGGAGTCTGGGTGATCGAGTAGCCACCGAGGAGCGGGAACCAGTGCAGGCCGGTACCCAGGAGGGCGACCAGCAGGATCGCCAGGAAGAAGTACGGAGCCGCCTGGAAGAAAGTGAGCGCGGGAAGCAGGTTGTCCAGGACGCTGCCACGGCGCCAGGCCACCACGATGCCGAGCGCGGTGCCGAGCGCGAAACTGATCAGCGTGGCGATCCCGACCAGGCCCAGGGTCCAGTAGATCCCGCCGCCGATGACCGAGCTGACCGAGGTGGGATAGAAGCTGGTGGAGGTGCCCAGGTTGCCGTGCAGCAGCTGAGCCCAGTAATGCACGTACTGGTCCCACGCGGACTGATTCCCGGACAGGCCGAACTCTTCGTACAGGCCCTTCAGGGTGGCGGGGGTGATCGTGCCGTGCAGGTTGGCCAGCTGCGCGGCGACCGCGTTGCCGGGCACCATCCGGGGGATGAAGAAGTCGATCGTGATCGCGATCAGGGCGGCGATCAGGTAGAACGCCAGCTTGCGGACAAGAGCGTTCACCGTTCCCTCAGCCCCGTCTCGCCGGGCGCGCGGCCGCAACTCTCCCGGCGTACCAGCATGGTGGGCAGTACCAAGTCTTTTCCGTTCTAGGTACAACGAGACCACTGAGTGCTTACGGGCGCGCTTTGTCCGGTTCGCTTCAGTGTCGCCGTTGGACAGGATGAGCTATACCGGTTAAGTGTTAACCCAAAGCGGCATCCACGTAAAGGGCTGTCTGTGTTTTGCTCACGTAGCAATCAGATCTCGGTGCCGCTTCGCAGCCTAGGGACGGAGCTCATCCGAGACCGGGACCATGGGCACATACCGCCGCGAAGGGCCGGCCGCGGCGGCCGTCCGCCGCCTCCGGGACCTGGCGTGGAAGGCGTGCGGACGCGCGGGGACGGGCGCGCCGGCTAGGCCGTCCGGCGGGTCCTGACGGGCGACGTGATCCCGGGCACGCCCGCCGGCCCGGAGCTCATCCGGACCTTGAGCTGCGGCTGAGGCTCCATGACGCTCTCCGGGTGACCGCCGGCCGCCAGTTCGCGCAGCATCCGCGCGGCGGTCGAGCCGGCGCCCGCGATGTCCCGGTGCAGCGCGGTCAGCGCTGGGTGCATCAGCTCGCACAGGGCGGAGTCGTCCCAGGAGATGATCGACACCCCGTCGGGCACGCTGACGCCCATGCGCTGCGCGACGCCCAGGCCGGCGGCCGCCATCACGTCGCTGTCGTAGAGGATCGCGGTGGGCGGCTCGGCCGAGCCGAGCAGGCTAACCGTTGCCTGGGCGCCGTGCTCTGCGGTGTAGTCCGCCTCGACGGAGAACGCCGTGAGCCCGGCGATCGCGGCCGCCGCCTCGAACGCATCGCGGCGGAGGACCGAGTGCCAGTAGGCGGACCGGCCGCCCACGCGGGCGATCCGACGGTGCCCCTGACCAGCCAGGTAGCGGACCACGGTCTCCACCACGCGCCGGTCGTCCTGCGCGATCGCGGGCAGTGTCCCCGCGCCGCGGTGCGAGCCGATCACCACGGCGGGCATCTTGAGCTTCTCGATGGCCGGGATCCGGCGGTCATCGACCTTGAGGTCAACCACGAAGACGCCGTCCACCCGGCGCTGCGCCCACCACTGGCGGTACAGCTCGATCTCCGCGTCCGTGTCCTCGGTCATCGTGAACAGCAGCGTGACCTGGTGCGCGGCCAGGTCGGCCTGAATGCCGGAGATCAGCTGCATGAAGAAGGGCTCGATGCCGAGCAAGCGGGCGGGCCGGTCGATTACCAGGCCGAACGCCCCGGTCTTGCCCGCGGAAAGGGCGCGCGCGGCGCTGCTCGGCTGGAACCCGATCTCCTCGGCGATCGCCAGGATCCGCTCCCTGGTCGCGGCGGAGACCCCTGGCTGACCGTTGAGCGCGAAGGAGACCGCGGCCTTGGTCACGCCGGCCCGCTGCGCGATGTCGGTAATGGTCGGGCGTTTCATCGGCCCCCCTGGGCGGTGCGTCAGAGACCGCTGCGCCTGACGCGGACGGCCGGGGCAGGCCCTCGGCCGGGCACAGGACAATGCGGGCTCGCTATCCCGGTTAAGCATAACCGGGATGCGTCCGGGACGCGTCCCGGTAAGTCCAGGGAAAATCCCGGGTAAGTCCGGGACGCGTCCCGCAACAGATCCTGGACCCCCTAGACAGTCGCCCCCACCATGTACTATCCAATACTTAACCGGTATAGTCCCGGTCGCCGCCACCCCGACGGGGAAGACTCATCCAGACCGGCGAGGAGACCGCGTGCGCAGGAACACATCAAGGGTTATGACCGGCGGGGCGCCGGCCAACTGGCTCGGTGCGAACTTCTGGTCCCGGACCGGCGGCCCGCTGATGTGGCGCCGCTATGACCCGGCGGTCGTCAGCGCCGAGCTAGCCGTGCTCACGCGCCACGGCCTCACCATGACCAGGTCGTTCTTCTACTGGCCGGACTTCATGCCCGGCCCGTACGAGATCGACGAGACGATGACAGCGCGGTTCGCCGACTTCCTCGACCGGCACTCCGAGCACGGCCTCAGCACGATCCCGACCTTCATCGTGGGCCACATGTCCGGGGAGAACTGGGACCCCGCCTGGCGTAACGACCGCCACCTCTACAACGACGTCTGGCTGGTCGGCCGGCAGGCCTGGTTCGCGGCCGAGATGGTCCGCCGCTTCCACGCCCACCCAGCGGTCGCCGGCTGGCTGGTTTCCAACGAGATGCCGCTCTACGGCGGCGCGGACACCGATCACGAGGTCGTTGCCAGCTGGGCGCGGATCATCAGGGACGCGGTACGCGCGGCCGGCGGCCACCAGCCGTTCTCGCTGGGCGACGGCGCCTGGGGCATCGAGGTGACCGGCAACGACAACGGGTTCCGGCTGACCGAGGTATCCGAGCTCACCGACTTCCTCGGCCCGCACATCTACCCCGTCGGCGACGACCCGGTCAGGCAACGCTACGCGGCCGCCGTCGCCTGCGAGCTGGCCGGGACGTTCGGCAAGCCGGTGATCATGGAGGAGTTCGGCGTCAGCTCCGACTTCGCCTCCGACGCCAACGCCGCCACGTACTACCGCCACGTGCTGCACAGCACGCTGCTGGCCGGCGCCACCGGCTGGATCGCCTGGAACAACACCGACTTCGCGCTCCCTGGCCAGGACCCGTACCGTCATCACGCGTTCGAGCAGAACTTCGGCCTCACCAACGCGCACGGCACCCCCAAGGCGACGCTCAAGGAGATGAAGGCCTTCGCGCAGACCCTGGCCGCCATCGACTACGCGAACTGCGAGCGCGCCGACACCGACACCGCCCTCATCGTGCCCAGCTACCTGGACACCCAGTACCCGTTCAGCTCGCCGGACAGCCACTCCGCGGTCGCCCGGGCCCTGCACCAGGGCTATATCTCCGCGCGGCTCGCGGACCTGCCGCCCGTGCTGACGCGGGAAACGAACGGGATCGAGCCCGGTGCCCGGCTCTACCTCGCCCCGTCCGTCAAGCAGTTGCTCGCCCCCACCGCCGCCGCGCTCGAGCAACTGGCGAGCGACGGCGCCACCGTCTACGTGTCCTACTGCGCGGGCGACGTGTCCTGGCACCGGGGGCCGTCCTACGGCGCGATGAACGAGCTGTTCGGCGTCAGGCACCAGCTCGACGTCGGCATGGTCGACCGGGTAACCGACGACGTGGCGGAACTCACCCTCACCAGGGACTTCGGCGGCCTGAGCCGGAGCACCACGCTGACCTTCCCCGTCGCGGGTAACGAGCACGCCCGCGCCTACCTGCCGGTCAGCCCCACCACCGCGGAGGTCATCGCGACCGATGCCCACGGCCGGCCCGCACTGCTAAGGCGCCAGGCGGGCCGCGGCTCGCTGATCCTGTGCACCTACCCGCTCGAGTACATGGCCTCGGCCGCGCCCCGGGTCAATCCCGACGCGACCGTCGCCCTCTACGGAGCGCTCGCTACGCACGCGGGCGTGCGGCGGCCGGTGAGCGTCGACGAGCCCGGCGTCGCCTGCGACGTCCTTGTCCGCCGGGACGGCACGCGGTTCGCGGTGATCGCCAGCCACGCCGCCGATGAGGTGACCGTCAAGCCCGTCCTCGGCTGCGCGGCAGACCGCGAGCCGCCCCGTGGGCTGACCCCGCTCGGCGGGACCGAGATCGTGGACAGGGTGACCCTGCCCCCGTTCGGCGTCAAGGTCTTCAAGATCACCGAAAGCTAGCCGCCCGCATCCCGACGACGCCGCGTACGCTTTGGCTACTTCGGCCCCATTTCCTGGCGATTGGTTTGCCCATGCCCTGGTACGACTTGCCCCTTGAGCAGCTGCGCGAGTACCGCACGAGCACGCAGGAGCCGGAAGGGCTCGACGACTGGTGGGCGCGGCGGATCGAGGCGGCGCGGGCACTCGCCCGGCCGCCCGTCCTCACGCCGCACCAGCCCCGGCTGTACGACCCGGTCGAGGTGTACGACGTCGAGTTCTCCGGTGGCGGCGGCGACCCAGTCCGGGCCTGGTACCTGCGGCCGCGGGACACGCCCGCCGCACCCATGATCGTCAAGTTCATCGGCTACGGCGGGGGACGCGGCACGCCGGCCGAGCACATGCTGCTGCCCGCGGTCGGCTACGCGCTGCTCGTGATGGACAGCCGCGGCCAGGGCGGCCGGTGGGCGAGCGGCGCGACCCCCGACGGGGCCACCGGGACCGGCCCGGAGAACTCCCTCGTCATGACCAGGGGAATCACCAGCCCCGAGGACTACTACTACACCCGGATGTTCACCGACGCCGCGCGCGCGGTGGACACCGCCATCGAGCTGGCGGGCGCCGCGGGCGCCGGCGCCGCGCCGGGCATCGCGGTGACCGGCGGCAGCCAGGGCGGCGCGCTGGCGCTCGCCGCCGCCGCGCTGCGCCCGGACGCCGTGCGGGTGTGCCACGCCGACGTTCCGTTCCTGTGCGACATCCAGCGGGCGATCACGCTCGCCCCGCACGCGCCGTATACCGAGATTCCCGAGTTCCTCGCAAAGAACGTCCAGCTCATCGAGCCGACGCTGAACACGCTGCGGTACATCGACTGCGCGCTGCTCGCCCGCCGGATCACCGCGGCCACGCTGATGAGCGTCGGCCTGATGGACGATATCTGCCCGCCGTCGACCGTCTTCGCGGCGTACAACGAGATAACCGCGGACAAGGAGATCGCCGTCTTCCCGTACAGCGGTCACGACTGGCCTGCCGCCCACGCCGAGCGCCAGCTGGCCCACCTCCGCGACCACCTGCCCGGGTACGCCGCGCCAAGCCGCGCTAGTCGCGGATGACCACGCGGTTGGTCAGGGTGCCGATCGACTCGATGGTGACCGACACCTCGTCGCCGTCGGTCAGCGGGCCGACGCCTTCCGGGGTGCCGGTCAGCAGGACGTCGCCTGGCAGCAGGGTCATCACCGAGGACACGTACTCGACCAGCGACGGGACGTCCCAGAGCAGTTCCGACGTGCGCGCGTGCTGCTTGACCGCCCCGTTCACCGTGGTGGTGATGCCCAGGTCGGCTGGGTCGGCCCCCGTCTCCATCCACGGGCCGAGCGGGCAGAACGTGTCGAAGCCCTTCGCCCGCGTCCACTGCCCGTCCCTGGCCTGCAGGTCCCTGGCGGTCACGTCGTTGGCGCAGGTGTAGCCGAAGATCACGTCGGCGGCGCGCTCCTTGGGCACGTCGCGGCAGAGCCGGCCGATGATGACCGCGAGCTCCCCCTCATAGTCCACCCGGTCGGTGATCTTCACCGGGTAGGCGATGCGATCGCCGGGCCCGGTCACCGACGTGGACGGCTTGAGGAACAGGACCGGCTCGGAGGGCAGCTTCAGTTCCCCGTATAGTTCACGCATCTCCTTGACGTGCTCGGCGTAGTTCTTGCCGACCGCCACCACCTTCGACGGCAGCACCGGGGCGAGCAGCCGCACCTCGGCCAGGGGATAGCGGTTGCCGCTGACCCGCACGCCCGCAGGGTCGACTCCGAATGGATGTCCGTGCAACTCCGAGATCGTCTGCGGCTGTCCGAACTCACCCTCAACGACGCCGTAGGCCACTCCGTCGGCTACGGCGAACCTCGCGATACGCACGATGCTCCTTCGCTTCGTTTGTCGCCTTCGAGCCTACTTGCCCCGGGCTCTCGCGGGGAGCGCCGAGCGACGCCGACGCCGCTACTGCTGGTATCCCTCCACCTCAGGCACCGGGCGGACCTCGGCGGCGTCCGGGTTCTCCCCGTACTGCCGCCGCGCCCGGCGCTGACGCAGCAGGTCCCAGCACTGGTCTAGCGCCTCCTCAGCGGAACGAAGGCGCTCCCGCTCCTGTTCCGAGCTGAGCTCTCCCTGCGCGAGTTGCCCCCGGAGCTGGTGCTCTTCTTCGATCAGGTCGCCGATCCGGGCCATGATGTCCTTGTCGTCCATGTGCATAAGGTATGCCGGCCGGGCTCGGGTGCGCGATCGGGGCCGTACGTTTGTGCCGAACGGGCGAGCCAGGGCTCAGTCGCTTCTCTGGTTCGCCTCGACGAGGCTGCGGTCATCGGTGCCGCTCTGGCGCGTGCGCAGCACGGGTGCCGCGACCGCGATCCAGGCCGCCAGGGCAAGCGGGATGCACAGCGCCAGGTGCAGGCCGGTCCGGCTCGCGACCGCGCCGATCACCGCGGGGCCCGCGGCCAGGCCGGCGTAGCCGAGGCCGACGACCTTCGCGAGGCCCGATCCCGGGCGCTCCGCGTCGGCGCGGCCGCCGGCCGCGAACACCTGGGGCACGACGATCGAAAGGCCAGCGCCGAAGGCGGTGAACCCGGCGACGGTAACGGCAGGGACCGGCGTGGCGAGGGCCAGCGCCAGCCCGGCGGTCGCGGTCACGCCGCAGGCCCGGATGACGGGGACGACACCGAAGCGGTGGATGAGCCGGTCCCCCGCGGCGCGGCCGAGGGTCATGGTGGCGGAGAACGCGGCGAAGCCGAGCGCGGCGAACCCGGCGCTTGTACCTAGGTTGTCGCGCAGGTAGACGGCGGACCAGTCCCCCGCCGCGCCCTCGCCGACCAGTGCGCAGATGCCGAGCACGCCAATCGCGAGGACCAGTCGCCGGACCTGCCCCCTGGTGACAGACGGCGTTTCCGTGGCGCTTGCGCCTCCAGGGACAGGCGGCGGCTCACCCGGCACCGGACCGCCGGGCCGCTGGTGCCCGGTGCGGCCGGTACCCGGGAGGAGCCAGCGGCCTGCGGTGCCCATGATCAGGGCTCCGGTGACGCCGGCGGCGGCTAGCGAGGGGAGCAGCGCGACGCCGGCCCAGGCGAAGGCACCCCCGGCCAGTGACCCCAGGATCGCGCCGAGGCTGTAGCAGGCGTGCATCGACGACATCACCGGCCGCTCGTAGAGCGCCTCGATCTGAACACCCTGTGCGTTCTGCGACACATCGAGGAGGCCGCCGCTGACGCCGATGGCGAACAGGGCCACCATGAGCCCCGGCAGGGCGTGCGCCAGGCCCGGTGTCACGGCGGCGGCACAGCCGCCGATGCCGAAGATCCGGGCGAGCGGGGCGCTGCCCACCCGGTCGACCAGCCGTTCCGCCAGCGCGGAGCCGAGTACCAGCCCGGCCGGCACCGCGAAGAGCGCGATGCCGAGGATGCCGTCCGACAGGTGCGCCTGCGCCTTGGCGGCCGGGATGCGGGCCATCCACACCCCGCCGGTCAGCCCCATGACCAGGAAATGCGCCGACACGGCCCAGCGCGCCGGGCGCACTTCTCCCCGCTGCCCGGAACCACGCACCAGGTCACAATAGCCGCGAACTTCGCGGCGGGCCAAAGGGTTAGTCGATGGCAGGAAGCCGCCAAAACCCTCGTTTCCTGCCATCGCGGCGGCCGACCGCGAAGATAGTGGACATTTGGGTACATGGGAGTGTGCCCAAATGTCCACTATCCGTCCGGTCGGGTCGGCTGGCTCTGCCGGGCCTGGCCTCCCGCCCTCGGGCGCGGGGCGGGAGGGACGGGAGTGGCGGGAGCCATCGGGTGAAACACGCCCTCGTTCTGGAGGATGGATGTTGTCGTGGTTTTGCTGAGACGCGCGATCGTTATTGAGCTACGGCTCGCCTCGTGAGTCTGCCGCAGCTCCGGCGACCGCCGTCGTCCGGGACGCTGCCTCGTGAGCTGGCCGGGACGGGGCGGCCCGGAGCGGGTGGCTTGTGTGTGCCGCTCCGGGGCGCGCCTCAGGCGGACTCCCTTCTTTCGGCACGTTGCCGTGCCCGGAACCATGGGGTCAGGGCAAAAGAAGGGAGTTCGATTATTCGGGGACGCGGCCGGCGCGGAGCAGGCCGTAGCTGACCGCCTCCTCCAGGGCATGCCAGGAGGCGGAGATCACGTTCTCGTCCACGCCGACCGTCGACCAGGCGTCGCCCTCGGCGTTGCTCGACTCGATGAGCACCCGGGTGATCGCGCCGGTGCCGGCCGAGCCCTCGAGGATGCGGACCTTGTAGTCGGTCAGCTCCAGGGAGGCCAGCTCGGGGAAGGTCTGCTCAAGCGCGGCGCGCAGCGCGCGGTCGAGCGCGTTGACCGGGCCGTTGCCCTCGCCGACCGCGACGACGCGCTCGCCTTTGGCCTGGAGGCGGACCGTGGCCTCGCTGGTGACCTTGCTTGTCGACATGGGGCCGTCCTCGCGCTGCTCAACGATCACCCGCCAGGACTCGACCGTGAAGTGCCGCTTGCGCTCGCCCGCCAGCTCGTCGCGGAGCAGCAGCTCGAAGCTCGCGTCCGCGGCCTCGAAGGAGTAGCCCTTCGCCTCAAGGTCCTTGACCCGGTCGGTCACCCGGCCGATGACCTCCTTGTCGCCGGACAGGTCGAAGCCGAGCTCGCGGCCCTTGAGCTCCACCGACGCCCGGCCCGCCATGTCGGAGACGAGCATGCGCATGTCGTTGCCGACCTCGGCGGGGTCGATGTGCTGGTAGAGCATGGGGTCGACCCTGATCGCCGAGGCGTGCAGCCCGGCCTTGTGCGCGAAAGCGGACAGGCCGACGTACGGCTGGTGGCTGTCCGGCGTGACGTTGGTCACCTCGCTGATCGCGTGCGCGATCCGCGTCATCTCCCTGATGCCCCCGCCGTCGAGTACCCGCCTGCCCTTCTTGAGCTGCAGGCCCGCGACGACGCTGAACAGGTTCGCGTTGCCGGCCCGCTCGCCGTAGCCGTTGGCGGTGCCCTGCACGTGAGTGACGCCCGCCTCGACGGCGACCAGGGTGTTCGCCACGCCGCAGCCGGTGTCGTCGTGGCAGTGGATACCCAGCCGCGACTGGGTCGCCTCGGCGACGTGATGGACGATATCGGCGAGCTCGGTGGGCATCATGCCGCCGTTGGTGTCGCACAGCGCCACCACGTCCGCGCCGGCCTCCGCCGCGGCCCGCACGCACTCGAGCGCGTACCCGGGATTGGACCGGTAGCCGTCGAAGAAGTGCTCGGCGTCGAGGAAGACCCGCTGGCCTCCCGCCCGCAGGTGCCGCACCGTGTCGGCGATCATCTTGAGGTTCTCGTCAAGCGTGGTCCGCAGCGCGAGTTCCACGTGCCGGTCATGGCTCTTAGCAACCAGGGTGACCACCGGGGCGCGCGACTCGCGGAGCGCGGCGACCTGCGGATCGTCCGCGGCGGCGACACCCGCCTTGCGCGTCGAGCCGAACGCCGCGAGCGTGGCGTGCTCAAGGCTGAGCTCGGTCTGGGCGCGCCGGAAGAACTCGGTGTCCTTCGGAATGGCTCCCGGCCAGCCGCCCTCGATGAACCCGACGCCGAGCCGGTCCAGGTGCCTCGCGATCACCAGCTTGTCGGCAACCGTGAGGTTCAGGCCCTCTTGCTGTGCCCCGTCGCGCAGGGTGGTGTCGTAGACGTGGAACTGGTCGTCGAGCATTGTCGCTTTCCGTTTCTTCCGTGTCGTTTTGGTGGCGAGCCAGCGCATTTCACCGCAAACAAAAAGACCCCTCGTGGAACACGAGAGGTCTGCGCGTCGGCATCGTGGCTCAGCTTCCCTGGCCGCGACTAGGGCTGCCGCCCTAGCTGCCGACGCGCCTGCCGATAATAATCAGGCCGGACGTCACGGAAGCTAGTGTGCCACAGGCCGGCGGTGCTTCGTCAACCGGGGGCGGAACTGATGCCGTTTCGCCGCGGCGTAACCGGATCAGCCGACCTTGCGGAAGAACGTCCCGGCCAGGGCGGCGGCCGCATGGTTGGCGGTGGTGCCGGTCTCGAGCACCGCGACCGCGAGGCTGCCCCGGTAACCGACGAACCAGCTGAGGTAGGAGTGCTGCCCGGACTGGACCACGCCGGCCTGGCCGAACACCGGCACGCCGGACAAGTCGGCGGCGTGCGCGGACCCGGACGTGACGGCGAGGCGCATCAGCTGGCGCAGTTGGCTGAGTTCCGTGGCGGTCAGCGGCGCCTGCCAGGTGGTACCCGAGTCCGCGGGGACGATGACGGGCGAGTGCCCGGTGCCCGCCGCGACCTCGGCGGCGACGGTTGCCATGCCGAGCGGGCTCATCAGCACGCCCCCGGTCCCCGTCGCCTGCGCGGCCACCTGCGCCTCGCCGGACACGGCGGGGGCGGCTCCGGAGAACGCGGACAACGGAAGCTTCCAGGCGGCACCGATGCCGAAGCCCCGTTCCATGCTGGTGAGCTGCTGCGCCGTCAGGGTGCGGGACATGTTCGCGAACGCGGTGCCGCAGCCGTTAGCGAAGTCGGTGGCGAGCGTCGCGGTGCCCGGCGTGGCGGGCTGGTAGGTGAATGTCTCCCCGCCGACGTCGGCCACCGGTTCACACGGCAACGGGTGGCTTGCGTCGACGCCGGTGGACAGCAGCGCCGCGGCGGAGACGATGCTGAACGCCATGCCAGGCTCGACCTTGGCGCCGAGCGCCCCGTGCTTCGGCAGCGGCGCGCTTCCCGGTGCGTTGCGCGATGCGAGGACGCGGATCGCCCCGGTCTGCGGGTCGACGGCGACGATCTCCGCGGAGTTCGACTGGCCCGCGAGCGCGCTCACCGCGGCGGCCTGCTGCGGTGAGTTCAGCGTGGTCCGCACCGGCGTGCCGACGCGGCCGCCCGCCGAGTTCCACAGGATCTTGATGCTGTGGCCGGCCGCGTTCACCACGACGACCGAGGTTGACGGCGTGCCGATCAGCTCGCCCTGGTAGGCCTGCTCGAGCCCGCTCAGTCCCACCGTCATGCCGGGCACGTACGCGGCGCCCTCGTGGCGCAGCACCGACGAGTTTTCCGTGCCGACCTCGCCGACCGCCTCCTGCGCGGCCGTGTCGAACAGCCGCTCCGTCCTGCGGTGCGCGGTGAGGCCGGGAACCGTGGACAGCTTCGGCCATAGCGAGGTGTAGCCGGCCGGGTCAAGCGTGAGCAGCGAGAGGAAGTCGCTTGGCGGCGCGGCCTGGATCTGGCCGAGCACCTGCTGGGGGTTGATCCCGGTGACCGCGCTGAACCCGGCCGCCGTCGCCGCCGGGTGCTTGAGCTGGCCCGGGTAGACACCGATCCGGTAGTCCGCCGCCGCCGCGACGAGCGGCTGGCCGTCCATGTCCGCGATGGCGGCCCGCGGCGCGAACGAAGTTTCGACCGCCAGCCGGTCCCCGGCGGCCAGCGACGGGTTGATGACGGACGGCGCCCAGTTGATCACCCAGGTGCCGTTTTCGAGCGTCAGCCCGAACGTCCCGATGTACGACCACTGCTGCCCCGCCTCCGCCAGGTCCACCATGGCCCGGAAGGTGGCGACCGCGGTGTTCCCGTGCTGTACGACGTGGTCCATGGCGAAGAACTCGTTGGTCGCGTCGAGATCGGTGTAGGCGGCCGTGAGCTGGGCGGTAACCTCTCCAGCAGTGCCGTTGGTGAGGGCCGCCGCCTGCGCGTACTTGCCCAGCTCCCAGTCGTACAGGAAGGCCTGGACGGTCGGCTCCGGTGAGCCCTCGCCCCCGAAGCCGGTCGCGAAGCCCACGCCGAGCACAGCGGCGGCGACCACGAGGACCGCGACCATCCGGTACTTCTTCGACAAGAGGGTGCGCCGCTCCGGCGGCTTGCGGTGGCGGCTGCCGCGGGCGCGCGGCGGAGGGCCGGCCGGCGGGCGCGGAGCCGTCTGCCGTTCGCCGTCTGGCGTCAGGCTGTCGGCGGGGCGCGGCGCGGCGCCGTTGACTGGTGTACCTGGCCCGAGGCTCTGCAGTCCGGGGACGGTGAAGGGCAGCCCGTTACCGCGAGGGCGGCCCGCATGGCTGCCACGTTCACGAGAGCGCGCAGTCACCGTCCGCCTCCGGAGTCACCGTCGTCGCCGCAAGGCACGCTCAACCTCCCTGGCCGCGTCCCGCTTGGCCAGGTCTTGTCTCTTATCGTATGTCCGTTTACCCCGGGCAAGTGCGAGCTCCACCTTGACTTTGCCGTCTTTGAAGTAAAGCGACAGCGGGACGAGCGTCAGGCCTTGTTCCGACGCCTTACGGACCAGGCGGTCGATCTCTCCCCGGTGCAGCAGCAGCTTCCTGGTCCTTCTGGGCAAGTGGTTCGTCCACGTTCCCTGGGTGTACTCCGGAATATGGACGTTATGTAGCCACACTTCCCCATCAGAGACCAGCGCGAACCCATCCGCCAGTGAGGCGCGCCCGGCGCGCAGCGATTTCACCTCGGTGCCGGTGAGCGCGATGCCCGCCTCGAGCGTGTCCTCGATCACGTAGTCATGTCTCGCCCGCCGGTTCGAGGCGATGACCTTGCTGCCCTGCTCGCGTGCCACGTTTCTCCCGTCGCGCCCTTCATGCGGCCACTCATGCGGCCGGACGCGAGCCCGGCGTCCGCCGTGGGTACGCCTGAACTCATCCCCGGCAGCGGCCGGCTAAACCCGCAGGTAGCGGCGGAGCGTCAAGAACGACGTAACGCCGCATAGGGCCACACCAACGACCATCGCCATCACGATGACCTCGACCAGGTCGGTCATGGTCAGGCCCACGTTGTAGTTGAAGTACTGCTGCAAGTTGTTGAGCAGCAGCGACTTCACCCCGATGAGCAGCGCCGCGGCGAGTACCCAGCCGAGCAGGCCCGCGATCACGCCCTCTAGCAGGAACGGCAGCTGGATGTAGAAGTTGGACGCACCGACCAGTCGCATGATGCCGGTCTCCCGGCGCCGGTTGAACGCGGACAGCCGGATGGTGTTGGCCACCAGCAAGATGGCGGCGACCACGAGGATCAGGGCCACGATGACGACCGCGTTCCGCAGGCCGTCGAGCAGCCGGTAGAACTTGTCGAGGATGTTCATCTCGTCGATGACCGAGTCCACGCCCTGCGCGCCGGTGACCGCGCTCGCCACGATGTTGTAGTCGGCGCCCGGGTTCACCAGCTTGACCTCAAGCGACGGCGGCATGTCCGTCTCCTTGAGCGTCGAGACGTAGGACTGGTCGTTCGTGAAGGCCTGTTTGTACAGGGCCCACGCCTGCGTCTGGGAGACGTAAGTGACGTTCTGCACCTGAGGCATGGACTTCAGCCGAGACTCAAGCGACGTCGTCTGTGCCGTGGTCACCGCGCCGTGGCAGTTCGGGTTGGCGCTGTCCGCGTAGCACAGGTAGACGGAGATCTCCACCTTGCTCTGCCAGTACGTGCGCGTGCTGTCGACCTGCTTGACGAAGAGCAGCCCCGTGCCGAGCAGCGACAGGCTGATCGCCACCACCACGACGAGCGCGACGGTCATCGTGAGATTTCGGCGCAGCCCGACCCAGATCTCCTGGAACACGAAGTTTGAACGCATACTGCCCTTATCTCATCCCTGGTCGTTCACGTGCCGTCTTGACGGCACCCGGTAAGCAGGTGGTAATGCCGGCCGGAGCTAGTAGGCCTGGCCGTAGACGCCGCGGTTCTGGTCGCGGACCACCTTGCCGTACTCAAGCTCGATCACGCGCTTGCGCATCGAGTCGACGATCGCGGCGTCATGCGTCGCCATGACGACCGTCGTTCCCGTCCGGTTGATCCGGTCGAGCACCTTCATGATGCCGATCGAGGTCGCCGGGTCGATGTTGCCCGTCGGCTCGTCGGCGAGCAGGATCATCGGGCGGTTGACGAACGCGCGGGCCATCGCGACCCGCTGCTGCTCGCCGCCGGACAGTTCGTCGGGCATCCGGTCGTGCTTGCCGTCGAGGCCCACGAGGTCGAGCACCTCCGGCACCACCCGCTTGATGAACCGGCGCGGCTTGCCGATCACCTCGAGCGCGAACGCCACGTTCTGTTCGACCGTCTTGTTCGGCAGCAGCCGGAAGTCCTGGAAGACGCACCCGATCTTGCGGCGCATCGCCGGGACCTTCCAGTTCGTGAGCCGCGCCAGGTCGTTGCCGGCGACGAGGATGCGGCCGTCGTTCGGGCGCTCCTCGCGGAGTATCAGCCGCAGGAACGACGACTTACCCGACCCGGACGGGCCAACGAGGAAGACGAACTCTCCCTTGTTGATCGTCATGTCGACGTTCTCCAGAGCGGCCCGATTCTGGTTCGGGTAGATCTTGGTGACGTTTTGAAACTCAATCACAGGACCATCACAGGATCTCTCGACGAAGGACTGCCGCCCCTTAATTGCAGGGCTTGCGTGCCTGCAGGAACAGGGCGTTTGCCCCGGTCCGGCAGCCACACAGGGTCTTTCCGGCTTAGCCGGGCAACTTGCGGGTAACCTGGCTTAGCCAGGGAACAGTCTAGGGGGAAACTGGCAGCTAAGGCTCCAGATCACGCCAAGTGCGCCCGGGGCACCGCTTCCGGAAGGGATTCAAGATGAGCTGCGAGCACCTGATCTGCGCTCACTGTGCTGGCCCGGTGATCGAGGGCCGGTGCTCGGTCTGCCGCGCGGCCCGCGCCGAGGTCCACCACCACGGCCCGGTCCTCACGCCGCAACTTCTCATCGCCGCCGCCCTGCTGCTGTTCCTTGGCCTCCTCATCGCGACCCACGTGCTTGGCTAGCGGCGAGCGGTCAGGGGAGGTCAAACTTGTGGCCGAGAAGCTGGCCTACGTCAAAGGCTGACCGCAGGCGCCTACTCGGCTTCCCGCTCCGAGCGGCGGAGCCAGCGGATCTCGGCGTCGATGAAGTCATCGATGTCGCCCTCGAGCACCGCCTCGGCCTGCGAGGTCTCATAGCCTGTGCGCGCGTCCTTCACCATCTGGTACGGGTAGAGGACGTAGTTGCGGATCTGCGAGCCCCAGGCGCGGGCGCCGTCGCCCCTGAGGTGGTCCAGTTCCCTGGCCTCCTCCTCGCGGCGCCGCTCGAGGAGCTTGGCCTGAAGGACCGCCATCGCGGAGGCCCGGTTCTGGATCTGGGACCGCTCGTTCTGGCAGGAGACGACGATGCCGGTCGGTAGGTGGGTGATCCGGACCGCGGAGTCGGTGGTGTTGACGCCCTGACCGCCGGGTCCTGAGGAGCGGAACACGTCCACCCGGATCTCGTCGTCCGGTATGTCCACGTGGTCGGTCTGCGCGACGACGGGCACCACGTCCACGCCGGCGAAACTCGTCTGGCGGCGGCCCTGGTTGTCGTACTTGGAGATGCGGACCATGCGGTGCGTGCCCTGCTCACCGCGCAGCGTCCCGTAGGCGTAGGGGGCCTTCACCGCGAACGTGGTGGACTTGATGCCGGCCTCGCCGTAGGAGACGTCGTAGACCTCGGCCGGGTACTTGTGCCGCTCCGCCCAGCGCAGGTACATCCGCTGCAGGTTCCCCGCGAAGTCTTCCGCGTCGGCGCCGCCCGCCTGCGAGTTGATCGTGATCAGCGCCTCGCGGGCGTCATACTCGCCGTTCAGCAGGGTGCGGACCTCGAGGGCGTCCATCTCCTTGCGCAAGGCGGCGAGCTCGGCGACGGCCTCGTTGTGCGTGTCCTGGTCGTGCTCGTCGTCGGCCAGCTCGAACAGCACGCGGGTGTCCGCAAGCCGCTGCCGCAGGCTCTCCATGCGGTTCAGCTCACCCTCCAGGTAGGAGAGCCGCCGGGTAATCTCCTGTGCGCGCCCCTGGTCCTCCCAGAGCGTCGGGTCGGCCGCCTGCTCACGCAGGTCAAGGACCTCCGTGCGCATCGCCTCAGGATCGACTACGGCCTCAATCGTGTCGAGCTTGGACGACAGTTCCGATATCTCATCGGCGGGATCGGTGGCGACCATGCCGGAAAGCCTACGCGAATAACGGCCCGGCAGCGTATTCGGGACGCGCCGGTAGCCCGCCGACCTGCCCGTTATCCGCCTGGGGCGCCCTGACCCAGGCGACACCGCGCCCATTCCTTTCGTATACGGAAGTCGGTCGGCCGGCTTTTTGCCGTTTGCCTGGAACCGTCGTTGCCTTCAGCCCAGGTTCCCCCGCCCGGCAGGCGGCATCTGCTAACACGAGAGAAGCGGGGTGGATGGGGATGAGCCGCAGCAAGCAGCAGGTCGCGGGCGATCAGGCCCCGGGCGAGACCAGCGTCCTGATCACCCGGACCGCCACCGACAAGGTGGTGAAGGTGAAGCGGTTGCTTTCCCAGATCTCGGCGAGCGTGGCCGCGGCCCGGGAAACCTCGGCCGAGTTGGCCAGCTCCCACGCCGCGACTCGGTCGGCCGCGCTGCTGCCCCGGCCGCCGACCACGAAGGCGCCGGTCAGCGCCGTATTGGTGCGGCCGACCGCCAGCACGTCGCGCGTCAGCGCGGCGTGCGCGGCGTACAGGTCATCGCGCAGCGCCGACCGGCCCACCGCCGCCCAGCGGTCGTCGCGCGGCAGCGCCACGATCAGGTCGCGCAGCCGGCACAGCTGCAACCGGTCCGCGAGCAGGAAGTACACCGCCGCGGTCTCCTCGACAGCGTGCTCGGTCGCGGCCGCGCTCGTCACGATGTCGAACGCGGAGTACGACGGCACCATCGCCGCGACCAGCTCCGCGAGGCCCGCGGGGACGCCGCTGCCGGCGAAGGAGGCGCGCCGGTCCTCGTAGGTGGACAGGTCGCTGCCGGAGAGCAGCTTGGGGATGGACGAACGAACGGTGGAGACTCCCGCGCTGAAGAAGTTCACCGTCTCGGCGATGCCGAACGACAGCCGCCGGTTTACGAGCAGCCAGCGCGTCGCCCGTTCCATCAGCTTGCGTGCCTCAAGGACGATCGCGATCCGCGCGCCTACGTCCACGGTGCCCGCCATGGCCTCGACCTGCTGCCAGAAGGCCCGCATGCCGAAGACCTCCCTGGCGACGAGCCAGGCCCTGGTGATGTCGACCACCGGCAGCCCGGTCTCCTCGCCAAGCCGGAACAAGAACGTCGTCCCGCCGGTGTCCACCATCTCGTTGATCACTTCGGTGGTGATGATCTCGCGGCGCAGCCGGTGCGCGCCTAGCTGGTCGGCGAACCGGTCCCGCAGCGGTACCGGGAAGTAACCGGCCAGCGTGGACTGTAGCGACGGGTCGTCGGGCAGGTCGGAGGCGAGCACCTGCTGGCCAGCCGCGATCTTGGTATGCGCGAGCACCACCGCCAGCTCGGGCGTGGTCAGGCCGGTGCCCGCCGACCGCCGCGCCGCGATCTCCTTCTCGTCCGGCAGCCCGTCTGTCTGCAGCGACACCCGGTTCTCCCGCAGCAGCTGGCGCAGGTACCTGGCATGCACGTGGAGCAGCCTGGGCGCCTGGAAGCGGGCCGCGGCGAGCGCCATGTTCTGCCCGTCGTTGTGCCGCAGCACGTGCGCGGCCACCTCGTCGGTCAGCGCGTGCAGCAGCGTGCCCCGCTCCTGCGGCGGCAGCGCGCCGGCCGCGATCGCCCCGGCCAGCAGGATCTTGATGTTGACCTCGTGGTCCGAGGTGTCCACGCCGGCCGAGTTGTCGATGAAGTCGGTGTTCATCAGGCCGCCGGCCAGCGCGTACTCGATCCGCGCGGCCTGGGTGAGGCCGAGGTTGCCGCCCTCGCCGATCACCCGCGCCCGCAGCTCGGTCGCGTTGACCCGGACCGCGTCGCTTGACCGGTCGCCCGCGTCGGCGTGCGTCTCGTGCGATGCCTTCACCCAGGTGCCGATGCCGCCGTTCCACAGCAGGTCGACCGGCGCACGCAGGATCGCGGAGATCACCTCGTCCGGCGAGAGCGCCGTGACCCCGTCGTCAAGGCCGAGCGCCGCGCGAGCCGGCGCGGAGACCGGCACCGACTTCGCCGACCGTGGCCACACGCCGCCGCCCGCGGAGATCAGCGCCCTGTCGTAGTCCGCCCACGACGAGCGGGGCACGTCGAACAGCCGCTGCCGCTCGGCGAAGCTGACCGCCGGGTCCGGGTCCGGGTCCAGGAACACGTGCCGGTGGTCGAAGGCCGCGACCAGCTTGATGTGCCGCGACAGCAGCATCCCGTTGCCGAATACGTCACCGGACATGTCACCGATGCCGACGGCGGTGAAGTCGTCGGTGTCGGGGTTCAGTCGCAGCGCCGCGAAGTGCCAGCGCACCGACTCCCAGGCACCGCGGGCGGTGATGCCCATTTTCTTGTGGTCGTAGCCTTCGGAGCCGCCCGAGGCGAACGCGTCGCCGAGCCAGTACCCGTACCGCCCCGCGATCTCGTTGGCCACGTCGGAGAACGTCGCGGTGCCTTTGTCCGCGGCGACGACCAGGTAGGGGTCGTCGCCGTCAAGCCGGACCACGCCGGGCGGCGGGACCACGGCGTCGCCGGCGATGTTGTCGGTGACGTCGAGCATCGCGCTGATGAACGTCCGGTAGCAGGCGAGCACTTCCGCCTGGTAGGCGTCCCGGTCGGCCGGGTCGGGCAGCCGCTTGCAGACGAACCCGCCTTTCGCGCCGGACGGCACGATGACGGAGTTCTTCACCTCCTGCGCCTTCACCAGGCCGAGCACCTCGGTGCGGAAGTCCTCAGGCCGCTCCGACCAGCGCAGGCCGCCGCGCGCGACCGGTCCGAACCGCAGGTGCACCGCCTCGAACCGCGGCGAGTAGACCCAGATCTCGTACTTCGGCCGCGGCGCGGGCAGCACGGGGACCCGCTCGGACGCGAGCTTGAACACCAGGTACGGCGCGTGGTCGCCGTTGCCGGCGCGCTGGTAGTAATTGGTCCGCCGGGTGGCGTCGATCAGCGTCAGGTAAGCGCGCAGGATGCGGTCATGGTCCAGGCTGACCACCTCATCGAGCGCTCCGCGCAACTCCTCGGTGATCGCCGTGCAGCGCTCCTCAGCGCCGGTCGCACGGGCCGGGTCGAACCGGGACTCAAACAACCGCACCAGCAGCCTGGTGATCGCCGGGTTGGCGCGCAGCACCCGCTGCAGGTAGCTCTGGCTGAACTGGAACCCCGCCTGCCGCAGGTAGCGCGCGTACGCGCGCAGCATGGCGACCTGCCGCCAGTTGAGGTCCGCGTCGAGCACCAGGCCGTTGAACTCGTCGTCCTCAATGCGGTCCTGCCAAAGGGCGGTCAGCGCTTCCTCGAACCCGGCGCGCAGCGCGTCGGCGTGGGCCTGCGTCACCGCCCGCCGCCGGCCGCGGATGCCGAAGTCGTAGATCCAGAACGGTTGCGTGGTGCCACGGAACTCGTAGGGGTGCTCGTCAAGCACTTCGAGCCCCATGTGCTGCAACTGCGGTAGCACGTCAGAGAGCGTGAGCGGCGACAGCTGGTAAACGCGCAGCCGCCAGACGTCGCTGCCCGGCGGGACCGTCGTCGGCAGCTGACCGGGCGGCTGGTGGCCTGGCGGTACCGCGTCAGCCGCCGGGCTCAGGGAAAGACGGATCGCGAAGCCGGCTGACTCATCCCGCAGCCGCCGCACCACGGCCAGGTCGCCAACCGCCGCGGCCGGGGCGGTTGCCGCCTTGTAGGTCTCTGGAATGCCGTCGGCGCAGGTCCCGATGGCTTCGATAGCGATCTCTGGACCGAGCTGGCGCTCCGCCTCCTCGGCCAGGTCCTCGTCCCAGGAGCGGACCGCGGCGGCGATGCGCACCTGGAGGGCCGCCTGGTCGACCGGGCCGAGCTGATGGCCCGGCTCGGCGTGCACCACGATGTGCAGCCGGGCGAGGGCCGAGTTGCCCACCATCGCGCTGTAGTCCACCGAGGCGCCGCCGAACGCGCTGCGCAAGATCTCCTGGGCGCGGAGCCGGACCTGCGTGGTGTACCGGTCGCGCGGCAGGTAGACCAGGCAGGAAACGTAGCGGCCGTAGGAGTCGGGGCGTACGAAGAGCCGCACCTGCTTGCGCTCGCCGAGGCCGAGCACGGCCAGGGCGATCGGCGCGAGCCGCTCCGCGCTGATCTCGAACAGCTCTTCCCGCGGGAAGCCCTCGAGGATCTCCAGGAGCGCCTGGCCGTCGTGGCTGTCCACGGGCACGCCGGCGATGTGCAGCATCCGGTCGAGCTTGCGGCGCAGCACCGGGATGCGGGTGACCGACTCGGTGTAGGCGGCCTGAGTGTAGAGGCCGATGAACCGGTACTCCCCGATGACCTCGCCGGTGTCCGGGCTGAACCGGCGCACCGCCACGTAGTCCAGGTAGCTGGGCCGGTAGACGGTGGACTTCGTGGACGACTTGGCCAGCACGAGCAGCCGCGGCCGGTGCTTACCCTGACCGCCGTCGGCCGGGCTGACGGCGAAGGACTCATCGGCCCCGTCATGGCGGAGGATGCCAAGTCCGGTGCCGGGGACGGGCTTGAGCTCTCGCGGCTCCCCCGCCTGCGCGTAGGCACGGTAGCCGAGGAACGTGAAGTGGCCGGCCGACAGCCAGGCGAGCAGTTCGCTTGCCTCGGTCTCCGCCGGGTCGTCGATATTAGAAAGCAGCTCGACCAGGTCGCGGGCGGCGGACCGCATGCGCCGCTGGTCCTCCATAGCGACGCGCAGGTCGTCAAGGACACGGCGCAGGTCGGCGGCGAGCGCCGCGGGATCGTCAACGGCGCCAAGTTCGACGTGCATCCAGGACTCAGGGACCGCGTCGGCGTCGGCGACGGCTGCGCCCGTGCCCTGGGCCGCTCCGGTCACGTCCCGGTGGACCGTGAAGAGCGGGTGGACAATGAGCCTGATGTCGGCGTGCTGCCGGTTGAGTTCCATCGTCACCGAGTCGACCAGGTACGGCATGTCGTCGGTGACGATGTCGATGACGGTTCCCGCCCAGGTCAGCGAGGCGTCCCGCTCGGGTCGGACGGTAACGGCGGGGCGGCCCTGCGGGCGGTGGGCGCCGAGCGCGGCGTGCTGCGCCGCGGTCGCCGCAAGCCGTACTGGTCCGGCGGCGATCAGGTCCTCCACGGCGACGAGCCGGTAGTACGCGCTGAGGAAGCCAGGCAGGTCACCCACCACCTGGCCCGGGTCGCCTGGCGGGTTGACGCCCCCGGCCCCGGCGACCTCCGCAACGGTGCCGCTGGGGACGTAGGTCCACAGCTCCGCCGCCTTGGCGATCAGTTCATCCCTGATGTCGTCCGGGGCCTGCCTGGCCTCGGCCGCGCGTTCCGGCATTGCCTGTTCACTCCTTCGTGATGGCTGACCGTCACCTCATTGTGCCGGCCATGCACGGGGAATGCGACTGTTGCCTTGCTGGGAGGGCGACCCTTGTACCCTCCTGAAGCACGCCCTGCGGCAACAGGTTGCCACCGCACCGGGCATGCGAGCGGGCCCCGGAAGCGGATAGCTCCCAGGGGCAGCCACGAAATCGCATCACAGTCGCATCGTAAGCACGGGCGCGACGGATGCGCCCGGATGCCTCCCTCTTTACAGACTAGAACCCGGAGCGCGCGAAGCGAGCACTTCCGGACTCGTCAGGGCACTCGGGTCAGCAGCCTTTCTACCGGTGACCCCAGGAGAAACTTCTGTATCAGGCCAAGAACGGAACGCGCCGGTCATCGCCGCCCAAGGGTGGTGATAAGGATCACCCAAGTGCGGTGATGAAATCGATGAGCTCCCGCTGCCTGGCCAGGCTGGGCAGCACCAGGTCGGCGCCGGCCTCGCGGAGCTCGCCACTGGACGCCCGGCCGCTGGCCACCCCCACGGACGTGGCGCCGCCGACCTTGGACGCTTCCACGTCGCGCGGGGCGTCCGCGATGTAGACCGTCAGCTTCTCGGCAAAGCTCACCTGGTATTTCTCCTCCGCCCGCAGGCGGGTGGCGCGCAGGAGCGCGCCCTTGGGGTAAGGCTCGGAGCCGGCGAACCCGCCGATGCCCAGGTCCAGGTACCGGTCGAGGCCGAAGGCACGCAGCTTGAGCGCCGCGTTGGGACGGCTCGACCCGGTGAGCACCGACTGGACCACGCCGCCGATCCCGGCCAGGGCCTGCAGCGCCTCGGCGGCCCCGGGAAGCAGGGTGCCCTGCGTCGTCAGCTGGTCCCTGCGCGTGGCAAGCCGCGTCGCGTACTCCGCGCCGAACGGCGCGAGCAGCCGTTCGGACTCGCCGTCCGCGCGCAGGCTGACGCCGTTGCGGCCAAGCGCGTCGAAGAAGATCTCCGGCTCGGTCATGCCGGGCATCTGCGGCAGCTGGACCAGCGGGCGGCCGACCACCTCGGCGAACGCCTCTGCGTACGCCGCCCTGGTGACCTTCGCCACGTCAAGCAGCGTCAGGTCGATGTTCCACAGCACCAGCCGGTGAAGCATGTTATCTCCCGGGGGGGCGACCCCCCGTACCCCCCGGTGTCCATGCTGGCGGACCCGATCGCAAAAACCGCGATCGTATCGGGTCCGCCAGCACGGACCAAGGCGCGGGGTATCTCCGTCTCGTCTGGGCGCGGACGATGGTCTTGTGAATTTCGGGCACCGTCAGCCCATGTGGGGATAACGGTAGTCGGTCGGCGGGACGAACGTCTCCTTGATCGCGCGGGCGGACACCCAGCGGATGAGGTTGAAGACCGAGCCCGCCTTGTCATCCGTGCCGCTGGCCCGCGCGCCGCCGAACGGCTGCTGGCCAACCACCGCGCCGGTCGGCTTGTCGTTGACGTAGAAGTTGCCGGCGCTGTACCTCAGCACCTCCGACGCCTCCGCGATCGCGGTACGGTCCGTGGCGAGGATCGAGCCGGTCAGGGCGTACGGTGCCGCGCCGGCGGCCTGCGCGAGCATCCCGGAGTAGTCCGCATCCTGGTAGACGTGGACCGCGAGGATGGGGCCAAAGTACTCGGTGGTGAACACCTCGTCGCCCGGGTCGGCGCACTCAAGGATGGTTGGCGCGACGAAGTAGCCCGTCTCGTCGTGGACCTGGCCGCCGGTCAGGAAGGAGACCGACGGGCGCGACCGCGCCCGGTCGAACGCGCCGCGATGCTTGTCCGCCGCGCGGGCGTCGATCACCGCCCCGCCGAACAGGGACAGGTCCTCGGACACGTCACCGTAGGTGATCGACTGGGTGTCCGCGATGAGCTGGTCCTTGACGACCGCCCACAGGGACGCGGGAAGGTAGGCGCGCGAGGCGGCCGAGCACTTCTGGCCCTGGTACTCAAAGGCACCCCGGACCAGCGTGGCCGCGATGGACGCGGGGTCGGCCGAGGGGTGCACGATCACGAAGTCCTTGCCGCCGGTCTCGCCGACCAGCCGCGGGTAGTCGCGGAACCGCTCGATGTTCTGCCCTACAGCGCGCCACAGGTGCTGGAAGGTGCCGGTTGAACCAGTGAAGTGGATCCCGGCGAGGTCGGGATGGGACAGCGCCACCCGGGAGACCGCCTGGCCGTCGCCCGTGACCAGGTTGATCACGCCGGGCGGCAACCCGGCCGCGTGCAGCAGCGCCATGAGGTAGTGCGCCGACAGCTGCTGCGTCGGCGACGGCTTCCACACCACCACGTTGCCGAGCAGCGCGGGCGCCGACGGCAGGTTCCCGGCGATCGCGGTGAAGTTGAACGGCGTGATCGCAAGCACGAACCCCTCGAGCGGCCGGTATTCCATGCGGTTCCACGCGCCGGGTGCGGACACCGGCTGCTCGGCGAGCAGCTGCCTCCCAAAGGCGACGTTGTACCGCCAGAAGTCGATCAGCTCGCAGGCGGCGTCGATCTCGGCCTGGAACACCGATTTCGACTGGCCGAGGATCGTTGCGGCGTTCAGCGTCGCGCGCCACGGCCCGGCGAGCAGGTCGGCCGCGCGAAGGAAAACGGCGGCACGCTCGTCGAAGGGCAGCGCCCGCCATGCCTTCGCCGCGCGGCCCGCGGCGGCGATCGCGGCCGCCACGTCCTCGTCGGTCGCGTTCCCGAAATCGCCGAGAACGTGCCGGAAGTCATGCGGCTTGACCACCGGTACCCGCTCGCCCGAGCCCATGACGGCCCGGCCGCCGATGCTCATGGTCAGCTCGGCCCGCTGGCCGGCCATCTCCTTGATCTTGTCCGCGAGCACCGCGCGATCCGCGCTGCCAGGCTGGTACTGCCTTACCGGCTCGTTGTACGGCACGGGAACCCGCGTCACAGCGTCCATACCGGGCACCTTCCCCGCCCGGGGCCAACCCCAACCTTAACGGCTCTAGAGGTACTGGAGCTCCTGGGTGGCGTACCAGGCAAGCTCGTGGGCCTCGGCGGAGTCGACGGTGAAGGAGGCGTCGTCGTCGCCCGCGTCGGCCGCGATGACCGCGTCGGCGGCGGCGGCCACGTCGGGCACCGCGTCAAGCTCGTCGACGTGACCCGAGGCGACCGCCGTGACCGGGACGCTGGCGCCGACAAGTACCGCCGCGGCGTCGTCGTCGTACGCCTGCCAGCTGACCTCGCCATCGGGGACATCGGCGGCGAGCACCACGCGGCGGCGCGGCGCGGCCTGATCGGAATCGAGCAGGCGCAGCGACCGCCGGGCCGCCGCCAGCATCGCGACGTACTCGAGCTCCTCGTCATCACCGCTCGCGTATCCCTCGCGCAGCGCCGGCGTGACCGCGAACGCCCGCAGCGGCGGCGGGCCGATCTCGCCCTTGGCGAGGATGTCGGCCAGCTCCGGCAGCGTAGACGCCAGGTAGACCCGCATGGCGGAAATGCTAGCGGGGCGGCAGTGCCTTTGGGGTGCCGACGGCGGCGACTACGGCGGCCACCGCGTCGGGGAGCGGGACGTGCTCCCAGAGCCTGAGCACCGTCCAGCCGGCCTGGGCGAGCGCCGCGTCGGCGGCGCGGTCCCGTTCCACGTTCCTGGTTAGCTTCGGTGACCAGTACCACTCATTGCTCTTGGGCTTGCCCCCGTGCTCCGGGCAGGCATGCCAGAAGCAGCCGTCGACGAATACGGCAACCCGCCGGCTGGTGAACGCGATGTCCGGCCGCACCCGGCGGGCGGGCAGGTCTAGCCTGAGGTCCTTGCGGTAGCGGTAGCCCATGGCGAAAAGCGCCGCGCGCAGCGCCAGTTCCGGCTTGGTGTCGGCGCGCCGGTTGCCTCGCATGTTCGCCGCGCGGCCCGGGTCGGCGGTGAACGGGTACGACTTGCCCTTCGCCGCCGCCTCCGTCGCCGACCTGCTCTCCCCCGCCTCCGCCGCGGGCGGGCGCGTGGCCTTCCGCGGTCGTGGCTTGCCTCGCCTGGCTCCAACGGCGGTGGCAACCGGTTGTGCCCCGGCGCTGGCATCAAGTTGCGGGTCTACGCGCGCCACGGGCAAAGCCTAGCGACCGGCGGAGCCGGCCGCCGGGGAAGAGCAGGGTCCGGGCGGTCGCGGGTCGGTGGCACGGGTCCTTGGCATGGCCGGCCGCGGGGCTGGCCGGGCCGGAATGTCGGGGGTGGCCGGTAGAAGTGGTGCCATGACCGCAGAGCAAGTTCAAGCGGCGCCCATGCTGCCCGACCTCGACCTGGCGACGATGTGCGTCACCTCAGTGCCCGAGGTCTGGCCGCCACTTGACGGGCCGCCGGCCGCGGAGGTACTTCTCGGTCTCGGTGATGGCCCGGCCGCCGCCAGGCGAGCCGACCAGGGGAATCAGGGAACCCCGTGGGCCCGCCAGTTCGCGGTGCTGCTTACCGAGGCGCTCGCCGGCGTGCGACCGCTGCAGCAGGTGCTGCCCTGCATGTCCGGGCACGGCAGCGTCCAGCTACGCAGGCTGCTGCCCGTCTTCTGCGGCGATTACCGGCCGAGGATCCAGCGTGTGCTGACGACCATGCCGGCCGCTGACGTGATCGAGATGACGCTCGTTGTCACGGCGGGGCCGCGCACCCGGGCGCTGGCTGTCCGGCTGGAGCGCGCTACGCCGGCCGGGCCGCAGGCGTGGCGGAGCAAGCCAGGCGCGCCGTGGCTCTGCACCGATGTCGAGGCCGCTTAGCTCCGGCCGCCGTGGCAGCGCTTGTACTTGCGGCCGGAACCGCACGGGCACAGGTCGTTACGGCCCACGGTGGCGTACGGGTCGGCCGCGGCGTCGCCGTGCCGCTCCACCCCGCCGGCCTCTGACGGCGCCGAGTACTGAAGGTTGCGCGGCCGCTGCGGCTGCAGCCGCGCGGGAAGGACCGGCTGCGACCCGCTGGCCTGGACCTCCGGGGTCGTGTCGGCCTCCTCGTGGGCAGCGGCGGCCTCAGTCGCACGGTCAGTGCTGCTGCGGGTCGCGGCCTGGCCGCGGCCCGCCGCGGTGGCGTGACCCCGCCCGTTGGCGGCGTGCCGCCCGCGGGACTTGCTGAAGGGGGCCGGCGGGGGGGCCGGCGCCGGCTGCGGCGGGGGTACGGGCCGCGGTGCGCGGGCGGGCACCGCCGGCGCGGCGGGTGCCTGCGCGGCCGGGG
>Ga0265338_10000790_pt1 | contig 53601 bp, 46 predicted proteins | sample 42126metaG_FD_193579 | JGI IMG/M metagenome (GOLD analysis project Ga0265338, IMG submission 193579) | Rhizosphere microbial communities from Carex aquatilis grown in University of Washington, Seatle, WA, United States - 4-21-26 metaG | ecosystem: Host-associated > Plants > Roots > Rhizosphere... | reverse complement strand
CCGCGATCAAGGGCGTCCATCTTGATTTCGACCAGACAATCGATGCCGCTCGCCAGGCCATCCGTAGCGGGGACAGCCGCCGCATTGACGACCATCCCGCAAGGCTGAGACGGGTCGGCCGCGCTGAAGATCTCGGTACCAGCGGCCACCGGCCCCGCCTGCGCAACATGTGCAATGACCGCACGCCGCTTCACGGTTCCGAGATATTGGCTACGCGCGACGATTTCCTGGCCCGGATAGCATCCTTTCTTGAAGTTGACGCCACCGATGACTTCGAAATTGATCATTTGCGGAACGAATTTTTCCTGTGTCGCCGCACTGATACGCGGCTCTGCGGCACGCACGGCGAGCCAATCCCAGGTCGAAGCCGACTCATGCCGCATTTTCGCTTCGAACGCGCTGGCGTGCTGCGCCCATGTTTGAGCGGGTACTGCCCAGACATAACGCGAGACACCGGCCGCGTCAGGCAATCGTATCAAGCTGCCGACTTGCGCATCCGCGCCGCCGTGGATCACGGCGTAGGGTTGCGTGGGTAACGCACCGCCGAACAGCGGCGCCAACAAGCCTGCCACATTACCTGTGAGTCCGACCAAGCGGGTAGTCGCACTCGCATCCACGAGCTTCGCTTTGGCGCGCAGCACAAACATCGACAAGCGCTTCTGGATCGGCGCGAGGATATCGGCCGAGAGCATCAGGTGTACAGCTTGGGCATCGTGCCAAGCAAGGAAACTGGCGAGCAACCGGCCCTTGGGCGTGCAAAAACCCGCCAGCCGGGCCTCGCCGCTCGACAGTGTCTGGATATCGTTGGTCAGCAGATTATGCAGGAAACTGGCGGCATCACCACCACTGACGAGTATCAGCCCGTATTGATCGAGCAGCATGTAGGCCCCGTCGCCGAGCGCTGCTGCGGCAGCAGCATAGGCCGGCGCAGCGGTATCGACGGGTGCGGTAAGCGGATTCATAAGCGTGACCGATAAGTGGATTCTGGTGTGCGCGAAGCGCCAAGCAAGTATTATATGAGGTCTAGTTGCTTAGCGTTTCCCATACTCATCTCCCTTCCTGCCGCTTTTGCCCGATGCTCCTGCTGAAAAAGTTTTTTACCCGCGCCTTGCTGTGCATTCTGATCGCGGGCGGCGCAGCCGGTTATGCGTTCTATCGCTGGGCCAATACGCCGATGATATTCACGCCCGTGCGCATCGACGCGGCGGTGAAAAACCACAGCAGCCTGCGTGGCGTGTCTTATCAACTGGTGCGTGCCGGCCTGCCGATGCATCCCGGTTTGTTTGTGGCGTTGACCCGCCTGCTGGGCTTATCGTCGCAACTCAAGGCAGGCAGTTACGAGTTCCAGAGCGGTATTACGCCGTATGAGGTGTTGCAGAAAGTGGCCGGCGGCGACGTCAATGAGTCGCTCGTGACAGTCATCGACGGCTGGAATTTCCGGCAGATGCGTGCCGAGATGGATAGCAACCCGGCGGTACGCCACGATACGGCGGGATGGACGGACGAGGCGCTGCTCAAAGCGCTGGGCGTGACCGACGGCAGCCCGGAAGGGCTGTTTTATCCCGACACCTATCTGTTCGACAAGGGTACATCGGATCTGGATTTGTACCAGCGCGCCTTCAAGTTGATGCAAGAGCACGTCTCACAGGCTTGGGCCGCGCGAGCGCCCGACTTGCCGTATCGCTCGCCTTACGAGGCGCTGATCATGGCGTCGTTGATCGAAAAGGAAACCGGGCGCGCGACGGATCTGCCGATGGTGGCCTCCGTGTTCGTCAACCGCATCAAGCTGCGCATGCCCTTGCAGACCGACCCCAGTGTCATCTATGGCATGGGTCCTGAATACTCGGGGCACCTGCACAAAAAAGACCTGCAAACCGACAGTCCGTACAATACCTATACCCGCCAGGGCTTGCCGCCGACCCCGATCGCGCTGCCCGGCAGCGCCGCGCTGGAGGCGGCAATGAATCCCGCGCCGAGTACCGCGTTGTATTTCGTGGCGCGTGGCGATGGATACAGTGCTTTTTCCGACACGCTCGAAGCGCACAATCGCGCGGTCAATAAATATATTCGAGGCCAATAGCATGACGCGCGGCAAGTTCATTACCTTTGAAGGCATCGACGGAGCGGGCAAAACAACCCATTTGAGCGGATTTCGCGAGCTGCTGGAACAGCGGCTGTCGGGTTCGGGCCGGCAGGTTGTGACCACGCGGGAACCGGGCGGCACGCCATTGGGCGAAAAGCTGCGCGAGCTGCTGCTCCATCACCCGATGCATCTGGAAACCGAGGCCTTGCTCGCATTCGCCGCGCGCCGCGAGCACTTGGAACAGGTGATCGTGCCCGCGCTGAACCGAGGCGACTGGGTCTTGTCCGATCGGTTCACCGATGCGACCTTTGCGTATCAGGGTGGCGGACGCGGGCTGGCCCGGCACAAGTTGGAAGTGCTGGAGGCATGGGTGCAAGAGGGTTTGCAACCGGACCGGACCGTGCTCTTTGACGTGCCGACTGAAACCGCCAGCAAGCGCCGCAGCGCCGCGCGAGCGCCCGATAAATTCGAGAGCGAATCGGACGGCTTTTTTCAGCGCACTCGCGACGAGTATCTGCGGCGCGCCCGCGAAGCCGGTTCGCGCTTCGTGGTGATCGATGCCACTCGCAGCATCGCCGAAATCAAGAAAGAACTTGAACAAATTTCTACAAATATATAATTTTAAATAGATTTTCATATGGAACGCCGATGATTTATCCGTGGCAACACGACGACTGGACCCGTATTCAAGCGCTACGCAGCCACTGGCCGCACGCGCTGCTGTTGCATGGGCAGGCCGGGATCGGCAAAGCCGAGTTTGCACGCCATGTGGCTCAGGGTCTGCTGTGCGAAACGCCGCTCGCCAACGGCGAGCCATGCGGCCAGTGCGTGGCATGCACCTGGTTTGCCCAAGGCAATCACCCCGATTATCGGATCGTCGTGCCGGAAAGCATGGCAGCCGAGCTCGCGCCGGGTAGCGTCGACGAGACCGCCGGCGAGTCGGTCGATAGCGAGTCGGGCAAAAAATCCAAGACGCTGAGCCGCGAAATCAAGATCGAACAGGTCCGTGCCTTGCTCGGTTTTTGTGCCGTTGGATCGCACCGGGGCGGCGCTCGGGTTATCGTGCTGTACCCGGCTGAAGCGCTCAATAGCGCCGCGGCTAATGCCTTGCTCAAGACGCTTGAAGAACCGCCGGCCGGCGTGGTGTTCTTGCTGGTGTCGGCGCGTCTCGATCGGCTGCTGCCCACCATCGTCAGCCGCTGCCGGCAATGGCCGCTGGCAGCGCCTGCGCCCGAGGCGGCATTGGGCTGGTTAAAAGCGCAGGGCGTCGACGACGCCGCCGGCTTGCTGGCGGAGGCAGGCCAGGCACCGCTGAGCGCGCTGGCCTTGGCACGCGAGCCGAGTCACGTCTTGCGCCGCCAGACTTTGGAGCAGCTTGCGGCGGGCGCTGCCTGCGATGCCTTTGCATGCGGCGAAGCGCTGCAGAAAGCCCCGATTCCGCTGGTGCTGGGCTGGCTGCAACGCTGGCTGTTCGACTTGATGGCGGTCAAAAATGCCGGTCAAACACGCTATTATCCGGCCGCAGCGGCAGCGCTCGCGCGGTGCGCCGCGCAGGCCGACGCCATCTTGTTGGCGCGGTTCGTCAGACAGGTCAATCGACAGCGTGCCGCGGAAAACCATCCGTTGAACGCGCGCCTGGTGATCGAAGAACTGATGCTCGCTTACCGAGACGTCTTTACGCATTAATTGAAAACGCCCAAGCGAACATGCCTGAACGTACACACGATTAGCCCCATGCTGCCTCTAAACAACCCCAATCCCGACGTGTTACCTCATCTTGCCCAGCCGCTGCCTGCGCATTTGCGCTTACGCGATGCGACGCTCGCCGATCTGCCGTTCATCGTCGATATTTATAACTCCACCGTGCCGATGCGCACCGTCACGGCCGACACCGAGCCGGTATCGGTCGAAAGCCGCTTGCCGTGGTTCCACGCACACGGGCCGCAGACGCGTCCATTGTGGGTGGCCCAGCGCACCGATAACGACCAACTCGACGGCTGGGTCAGTTTTTCCGACTTCTATGGCCGGCCCGCTTACCGGGCGACCGCGGAAGTCAGTATTTATCTGGCTGAAAGCGCGCGCGGCAGCGGGCTTGGGCGCACCTTGCTTGCGCAAGCCTTGGCGGCGGCCCCCGGCCTTGGCATCTCGACGGTGCTCGGTTTTATTTTTGGCCACAACGAACCTAGCCTGCGGCTGTTCCGCAGCTTCGGTTTCATGCCTTGGGGCACGCTCGAACGCGTGGCCGTGCTCGACGGGGTCGAGCGCGACCTGGTCATCATGGGCCGACGGGTCGACAGCACGACCGAGCGCGTTCTCGAATCGAGCACGCGGGTCTAACGTTTACAGGATTTTGACCATGTTTATCGATTCGCATTGCCATATCAACTTCGAAGGACTGGTCGAGCGACTCGATCAGTTGCTCGACAACATGCGGATGAATTCAGTCACCCACGCTTTGTGCGTGAGCGTCGATCTTGAATCGCTGCCGTCGGTATTGGCAGTGGCTGAGCGTTATCCGAACATTTACGCTTCGGTCGGCGTTCATCCGGACCACGAGAATTGCGCCGAACCGAGCGTCGCGCAGTTGGTCGAACTGTCGCAGCATCCGAAGGTGGTTGCGATCGGCGAGACCGGGCTCGATTACTACCGGCTCGAAGGACGCACGCTCGACGAAATGGAATGGCAACGCGAGCGTTTTCGCACGCATATCCGTGCGGCTCGAGCGGTCGACAAACCGCTGATCATTCACACCCGCTCATCGGCCGAAGACACGTTGCGTATCATGCGCGAAGAAGGTGCCGATGCGCCCGGCGGCGTGATGCATTGCTTCACCGAGAGCTGGGAGGTCGCGCAGGGCGCCTTGGCGTTGAATTTTTATATTTCGATTTCAGGCATCGTGACATTCAAGAGCGCGACACAACTGCAGGACGTTGCACGCCGCGTGCCGCTCGAACGATTGCTGATCGAAACGGATTCGCCGTATCTCGCGCCCGTGCCGTTTCGAGGCAAGACCAACGAGCCGGCTTACGTCAGCCATGTGGGGCGCTTCATGGCGCAACTGCGCGAAACCTCGAATGAGGCAATTGGAGCCGCCACAAGTCAGAATTTTTTCAATCTTTTCAAACCGTTGGAGTTAGTTTCAGCGATTTGACATTAAGTTTTATCGTCGGCGGTGAGTATGCGCAGGAAACCCGTAATAAATATACATAAATCATAAGGTTAGATATGATTGCTCACGTATTATCTCGATCAAAGGCATTGTGCGCAATAGCGCACAATCGTGTGACTCGTTGCACAACCGGCACTCGCGGCCCCCGTCGAGCGACGATAACGATGCTGGCCATTGCGACCGCGATGCTACTGCACGCGGATTTCGCCGCGGCACTTTCGCCCGTCGAGCAGTTGGTCAAGGACGCGTCTTTCAACGACGTCAACGGCGTCAAACATGCACTCGCCCGAGGCATGGACCCGAATACGATAGACAAGACCGGCACGCCGCTGTTGATGATTGCCGCGCGCGAAAAATCCGACGACGTCGCGATGCTGTTGCTCAACAACCCGAAAACCGATGTCGATGCGCTGGACGCAGCCCAGGAAAATGCGTTGATGTTCGCCGCGCTCAACAACGACTTGCCGCTGGTCAAGGCGTTGATCGACAAGGATGCGGAAGTCAATAAACAAGGCTGGACGCCGCTCCATTACGCGGCCACTTCAAGCGCCGACGACATCATCAAGCTGCTGCTCGACGAGTCCGCTTATGTGGACGCCGCCTCGCCCAATGGCACCACGCCGTTGATGATGGCTGCCCGGGCCGGGTCGGTTTCGACCGTCAATGTCCTATTGGACGGTGGGGCCGACCCCACGCTGAAGAACCAACTGGGCATCAGCGCCGCCGATTTTGCGCGGCAGAATAACAATACCGATCTGGCCAATGCGCTGGATGCACGAGCGCGCGAAGTGCTCGACCAGCGCGCGAAGAAAGCCGCTGCGCCGAAGACTGGCGGGTGAAGGGATTTTTATTGCCAGTGGCTCGGTGAAAATGCTTCCCGATTGTAGGAGGGCTGTAATACGATAGCGTCGCCCCGGTCAAGTCGGAAAGCCGACAAGACCCAACCATTCAGCGCGTCCGGACCCAAACGTGATGGAACCGGATAAGCACACTGGCGCATCGATGCCGACAGCGATTCTTGATCTTCTCCAGCTCCTGACAACGGCAATCCGAGGGGGCCACCTGGGCGTTGCTGATCGACGGCGTCGTCCAGGTCGATGGGTCATGTTTGCGGCCCTGGTCCTGGCTAGCACTGTTGCGACTGCCAGCGAACAACCAGGAGTGCGAGCCCCGCGTGCGCCGACGTTCGCGTTCTACTATGGCGCAAACCCACCCGTTGCCGAACTTTCCTCATTCGATGCGGTTGCTGTCGAGCCGACCAGCGGTTTTGATCCGCGTCAGGCGCACACACCGAATACCGCATGGTTTGCGTATGTCAGCGTCGGCGAGGTGCTGGCGAGCGCGGCTTACTTCAAGGACATTCCGAAGGAGTGGCTGGTCGCCTCCAACTCGGCCTGGAACTCCGCCGTGGTGAACCAGACGGCGCCCGGCTGGCCGCAGTTCTATGTCAATCATGTGATCGCGCCGCTATGGGATAAAGGCTATCGCGGCTTTTTTCTCGACACCCTCGATTCGTATCAGCTATACGCGAAGACCGATGCCGACCGCGCCGACGCGCAAGCCGGGCTGGTAGCGGTCATCAAGGCAATCAAGCACCGCTATCCGCGCGCGCGGCTGATCTTCAATCGGGGTTTTGAAATCCTTCCGCAAGTTCATGAACAGGTCTATGCGGTGGCTTTCGAGTCGCTGTTCCAAGGCTGGAACCAGGCTGATAAGCGGTACGCCGAGGTGCCGCTGGCGGACCGCGACTGGCTGATGACCCAAGTCAAGATGGTCACCGGCTATGGCTTGCCTGCGATTGCCATCGACTATTGCGCGCCGGGCGACCGCGGCTGCGCCCGCGCCACAGCGACGAAGATCAAGGCGCTGGGCGTGATCCCGTACATCACCGATCCGCTTTTAAGTACGGTCGGACTCGGCTCGATCGAAGCGATGCCACGTAGTGTGCTGGTCTTGCAGGACGGATTGCCTGCTGCAAACTCGGACGCTTCCGCAGGCCCGCAGGCCTCCGACGGGCTACATTCGCTGCCCGCTGTGCTCGGTTACCTCGGCTATCGGACCGAATTCGCCGACATGGCGCAGCCGTTGCCCGATGACGTGAGCCACGACCGCTACGCCGGCATCGTGATCCGGATGAACAGCGACGCGCCACGCCCGGACCCGCTGCGCGCCTGGATCACCCACGCGACCGATGCCGGTGTACCGATCGCCATGCTCGATAGTCCGATCGTGCCGACAGTTGCATCGCTGCAGTTGGCGCTGCGTCTGCCATCGATGCCGGTACCGGACACCACCACCGAAAACGGCCGGCGTTTGATGACCACGCGCGTCGATGGCGACGGGTTTGCAAGCAAAGCGGCGTTCAAGGACGCTTGGGGCAGTGTTTATTCGGGTGACGTTCTCTATCGGGTGATAAGGAAATATGGTTTCCCGACGACGGTTTCGGTCGTCGACAACGCGCGTTTGGACGAAGGCCCGCTCAAGACATTGGGTCCTGCCTTACGCGCCTCGGCGAAAAAATTATTTGCGCTACCCAACGTGGAAATGGCGGGGCGCTCGTCTGCCGGCGCGTCTTCCAGCGCGTCTTCCACGGCGTCTAACGCGAACGGGGTGCCCACTAGGCTGTCGGGGCGAGAGCAGCTGTCCAGCCTGGACAACGCGCTCGAAATGTTTCAACAGACTGACGAGCCTATCCGTTTGCAGCCTGTCGATGTGCGTTACTCGATGTTCGTTGGCACCCAATACGCTTCGGTACAAACACTCGATGCGTTGTACGACGCGCTGTCCCGTCAGCCGCTCAACCCTATTTTTTCATCAGAATATGCCGCCAAAGGCATCGACTTCGACCGCATGGCGATCGCTCGGGATGGAAGTGCGTGGCAAGTCCGGGACGCCGGTTATCTACGGACGGTGCGTCTCGCGCCGGGCCAGGCGCCTGAACTGGCCGGCAGCGTCGGCGTGGCCGGCTACGCGCCGGGACCGGGAGGCGTATACGTTAATCTAACCGGCACCCAGGCTCGTTTCAACGTAATCGAGACGCAGCCCGGCGTACCCGACTCGAACGCGCGGATCGCCTATCTCCAGCAAGCGAACGGGTCGATCGATGATTTCGCGCGCAAGCCGGACGGCTTGAGCTTCGACTTGCGTACCTACATGGCACCCAACTTTACGCTCGCCAACGCCCGCGCTTGCCGCGTGACCGCCAACGGGCGTACGCTAGCTCCGCTCGCGTCCGGAGCCGAGTCAGGCGTGACGACGCGGGTAACAACTTACGCGCTCGAGCATGTCATGGCAAACGACCGCAAGCCGGCACAGGTGACCCGAATCGATGTGGAGTGCGCGGGCTGAGTCCGCTCCCGCAGTTAGCGTGCATATTCGGCGCACTTAGGTAGTCCGCTTAGGTAGTCCGCTCAGGTAGTCCGCTTAGGTAGCTCGCTTAGGTAGTCCGCTTCGGTCGCCCACTTGGGTAGCGGCTTATTCAGCCCGGTTCCGAGGCCGCTGGCGCGCTTGGCAAACCGGGGCGCAACGCCGCGGGCCGCGTTGCCCGCCGCGAACGGATACGCCCGCGTTCCGACAGGCGCATTAGCTGCCGCAACGCCAGCATCGCACCAATGGCCTCGAGCAGCGCCGCGGGCACCCACATGATCAGTCCGCCCAGACTTTGGTCGACCAGCGGCGCCATGTTATAAGCGCGTCCGCATAGAGAAAAGATCGGATACAGGTCAGTCTGCGTGAACGTGATATAGGCACCGGCAATGATCTGCGGTGTCATCGTGATGGCGGGCGACATCACCCGCATCCCGGGACGCATGCGCCCGGGCGGGCTGGGCCGGTGGTCCAAGAGCATATGCCAATACATCAAGCCGCTGATCGAGACCGACCAGTTCATGAGAGCGTAGAGTCGCCAGTCGAGCATCGAGACGAACTGGATCGAAGGCACCAGCCACACCAGCACCGAAATCAGGAATAGCAGCGATACCAGCGTCGGGTTCATGACCACGGCACTGATGCGACGCCACGCCGGCGTATGTTCGGCACGACGCAGCGCTGTGCGCCAGCGGCGCGGCAGCCCCGCGCGCATCACCATTCCGGGAAATGCGGACATGATGAGCAACGGTGCCAAGTGGTGCAGGACCAGATGCTGGATCCGGTGCATGAAGAACTCATGCTCGGCGTAGTAATCAAGGCGGGTGTGCAACGAGAGGTAAAACAGCGCAAAACCGATCCAGAACGCGATTTGCCGGGCGACGCTGACCGCCTGGCGCCGACTACCGCGCAAAAACAACAGCCCCGCCATGATAAAGAGCAGGACCAGAGGCGGGGACGGTTCCCAAGGGGTCAGCAGATCAAGCAGGGACATGGAGATTGCGCTGCGACCCAGGTGGGACGCGGTACCGGTGTAAGTTGTCCGCCATTTTACCAGCGCGCACGCCAACCGGCGCTGCCTGCGGGTATTTGCCGCAGAATCGGCCGATCGGGGCGCGGCCTGACCCGCAAACCCGTGGCAAGCTCGCTACGCTATCAAGCCACTACGCTAGCCGCCGCGGTAGCTGGCGAACCGGTCCAATCCAGAATGACCTTCCCGCTTTGCCCGGATAGCATCGCCGCGAATCCGGCCTCGTAATCATCGACCGAGAAGCGATGCGTAATGATAGGCGACAGGTCAAGTCCGCTCTGCAGCATCGCGACCATCTTGTACCAGGTCTCGAACATCTCGCGCCCGTAGATGCCTTTGATCTCCAGGCCCTTGAAGATCACCTGGTTCCAGTCGATCGCGGTATTGGACGGCGGAATGCCCAATAACGCAATCTTGCCGCCGTGGTTCATGTGTTCCAGCATATCGACGAACGCGCTCGGCACGCCCGACATTTCGAGACCCACGTCGAACCCCTCGGTCATCTTGAGGTCGGCCATGACGTCGCGCAAAGCGGTTTGCGAGACGTTGACCGCACGTGTGGCGCCCATCTTGCGCGCCAGATCGAGCCGGTATTCATTCACATCGGTAATGACCACGTTGCGGGCACCGACGTGGCGTGCAATCGCGACCGCCATGATGCCGATCGGTCCCGCACCGGTAATGAGCACATCTTCGCCGACTAGGTTAAAGGACAGCGCGGTATGGGTCGCGTTGCCGAACGGGTCGAAAATCGACGCCATTTCATCGGATATATCGTCGGGGATGTGGAACGCGTTGAATGCCGGGATCACGAGATATTCGGCAAATGCACCCTCGCGATTCACGCCCACGCCAACCGTGTTGCGGCACAAGTGGCGCCGCCCGGCACGGCAGTTGCGACAGAACCCGCAGGTAATATGACCCTCTCCGGAAACGCGGTCGCCGAGCTTGAATCCGCGCACTTCCTGGCCCATTTCGACGATCTCGCCCACGTATTCGTGGCCCACGTGCATCGGCACCGGTACCGTCCGGCGGGCCCATTCGTCCCACTTCCAGATATGGATATCGGTGCCGCAAATAGCGGTTTTACGGATGCGGATCATCACATCGTTATGTCCGACCTCGGGTTTCCTCACGCGGGTGAGCGTCAGACCGGGCCCGGCTTCCAATTTGGCAAGTGCTCTCATATAGAGGGCTCCCATTCAGTGCTCAGGGTAATAATGCGGTGACGTCCGTGGCAGCCAGGCCGGGATCGCAACCTCGCGCTATGCCGGAATCGCTCCGAGCATGCGGCCGACCCGTGTGAAAGCCGCCACCACCTGATCGATTTGCGCTGGACTGTGCGCGGCACTCATCTGTGTGCGAATTCGTGCGCGTCCCTTGGGCACGACCGGGTACGAAAACCCGATCACGTATATCCCTTCCGCCAACAGGGCTTCAGCCATGCGTCCTGCCAATTGCGCATCCCCGAGCAACACGGGAATGATCGGATGTTGCCCCGGAACCAGCGTAAAGCCTGCGGCGTTCATGCCGTCACGAAAACATTGCGCGTTCTGGCGCACGGTGTGGCGTAGTTGCAACCCTTCATCGCTGGCAAGAAGGTCCAGTACGCGAATCGAGGCCGCCGCGATGCTGGGCGCGAGCGAGTTCGAGAACAGGTAAGGGCGCGAGCGCTGGCGCAATAATTCGACGACTTCGCGGCGCGCGGCGACATAGCCGCCCGATGCACCGCCCAAGGCCTTGCCCAGGGTACCGGTGAGGATATCGATGCGGCCTTCGACGCCGCAAAATTCCGGCGTACCTCGGCCGTTTTCGCCGACAAAGCCCACCGCGTGGGAATCGTCCACCATCACCAGCGCGCCATAACGGTCGGCCAGATCGCAAATCCCGCCCAGGTTGGCGATGATGCCGTCCATCGAGAATACGCCGTCGGTTGCGATCAGCTTGAAGCGTGCGCCGGCCGCGTCGGCCGCCTTCAATTGCGCTTCGAGATCGCTCATGTCGTTGTTTTGATAGCGATAGCGGCGTGCTTTGCAAAGACGCACGCCGTCGATGATGCTCGCGTGATTGAGCGCATCGCTGACGACTGCGTCGGATTCGTCCAGCAATGTTTCGAAAAGACCGCCGTTCGCATCGAAACAACTGGAGTAGAGGATCGTATCCTCGAAGCCGAGGAAGGCCGCCAGACGGTCTTCGAGCGTCTTGTGCACGCTCTGCGTGCCGCAGATGAAACGCACCGAAGCCATGCCGAAACCATCGGCGTCCAGGCCGTCCTTGGCCGCCTGGATCAGACGTGCGTCGTCCGCGAGGCCGAGATAGTTATTTGCGCAGAAATTGAGAACCTGCTGGCCTGCAGCAAGTCGAATTTGTGGGGACTGAGGCGTTGCGATCACACGCTCGGATTTGTAGAACCCGTCGGCTTTGATTTGCGCAATGGTGTCGCGCAAGGTTGATAGATAGCGTTCGCGCATGGGGGAACCTTGATAATGACCTAAACGCTGGAATTATGCAGCTAAAGCAAAATTTATTTTGCACATTAGTAACAGTGGCAGACATTCATTATTCGGCTTGCTAGGATGCATCAACGAACCGTGTAAACACATCGTTACGAAGGTGGGAAGTATAGGTATCGGGCGTAGTCGAAAACGTGTGCGGGAAAGCACCGATGCTGACCGGCATACCAAGCGACACAATCAAAGCGCGGGCGGGGAACAGGCCGCCTTGCGCAGTGTTGGACACGTGGCTCTCGACCCTGGGCTGCGCGGCAACCGTCCGGGCATATGTAGGGTGCAAGTTAGGAGGTGGCATGGATATCTACGGCAGTTTTTCAGCCCGTTTCGATAAGACTCGCGAGGATGAATTCTCGCTCGAGGAATATCTTGATATTTGCAAGACCGACCCCTCGGCTTATGCGACTGCAGGCGAACGCATGCTGATGGCAATCGGCGACCCCGAGCAGATCGACACGCGTAACGACTCCCGCTTATCGCGCTTGTTCGCCAACAAGGTGATCAAGGTGTACCCCGCATTCCGAGAGTTCTACGGTGCCGAAGAAGTCATCGAACAAGTGGTCGCGTATTTCCGCCACGCGGCGCAGGGACTTGAAGAACGCAAGCAGATTCTGTATCTGCTTGGGCCCGTGGGCGGCGGCAAGTCGTCGATCGCCGAGCGCCTGAAGCAGCTCATGGAGCGCGTGCCGTTTTATTCGATCAAGGGCTCGCCGGTCAATGAGTCGCCGCTCGGTCTGTTCGACCATGACGAAGACGGTCCCATCCTCGAGCAGCAGTACGGCATCCCCATGCGCTATTTGCGGAGCGTCTTGAGCCCATGGGCGGTCAAGCGGCTACACGAGTACAACGGCGACATCAGGCGCTTCCGGGTGGTGCGGCGCTATCCGTCCATCCTGCGCCAGATCGCGATCTCCAAGACGGAGCCGGGCGACGAGAATAATCAGGACATCTCGGCACTGGTCGGCAAGGTCGATATCCGCAAGCTCGAGCAGTATGCACAGGACGATGCCGACGCCTACAGCTACTCGGGCGGCCTGTGCCTGGCCAATCAAGGCTTGCTCGAATTCGTCGAAATGTTCAAGGCGCCGATCAAGGTGTTGCATCCGCTGCTGACCGCCACCCAGGAAGGCAACTTCAAAGGCACGGAAGGGTTCGGTGCGATTCCGTTCGACGGCATTATCCTGGCGCACTCCAATGAGTCGGAATGGAAGGCGTTTCGTAACAATCGCAACAACGAGGCATTGCTGGATCGTATCTACATCGTCAAGGTGCCGTATTGCTTGCGTGTGTCCGAAGAGATCAAGATCTATGAAAAGCTGATACGCAACTCGTCGCTCGCGCAAGCGATCTGCGCGCCGGGCACGCTGAAGATGATGTCGCAGTTCTCGGTGCTGACGCGCTTGCAGGAGCCGGAGAACTCGAGCTTGTTCTCGAAGATGCAGGTGTACGACGGCGAGAACCTTAAGGATACCGACCCGAAAGCGAAGTCGTATCAGGAGTACAGGGATTTTGCCGGAGTCGATGAAGGCATGACGGGTGTGTCTACCCGGTTTGCGTTCAAGATCTTGTCGCGCGTGTTCAATTTCGACACGACGGAGGTGGCGGCGAACCCGGTGCACTTGATGTACGTGCTGGAGCAGCAGATCGAGCGCGAACAATTTCCGCCGGAAGTGGAACAACGCTATCTGGCGTTCATCAAAGATACGCTGGCCGGGCGCTATGTCGAATTCATCGGCAAGGAGATTCAAACGGCGTATCTTGAGTCGTATTCGGAATACGGCCAAAACGTCTTCGATCGATACGTGACGTATGCGGATTTCTGGATCCAGGACCAGGAGTACCGCGATCACGACACCGGCGAAAGTTTCGATCGTGCGTCATTGAATGGAGAGCTCGAGAAAATCGAGAAACCGGCTGGCATCAGTAACCCGAAAGATTTCCGCAACGAGATCGTCAATTTCGTGTTGCGAGCGCGGGCGGGCAATGCAGGACAAAACCCGCTATGGACGAGCTACGAGAAATTGCGGGTGGTGATCGAGAAGAAGATGTTCTCGAATACTGAGGAACTGTTGCCGGTGGTTTCGTTCAACACCAAGGGGTCGGCCGAGGAGCAGCGCAAGCACGAGGACTTCGTAAACCGCATGGTGACCAAGGGGTATACTCCAAAGCAGGTGCGTCTGTTATGTGAATGGTATCTGCGGGTGCGCAAATCTTCTTGATCTTGCTCGCCTGAATCGCGTCCGGTTGGCAATCGTCGGGGCCGCCGGACGCGGACCGCTCATCGGATCACATCGGGCGCCTGTGCGCGGGAGACATCTACAGTGCTGCATCAAATAATCGACCGCAGGCTTGCGGGCAAAAACAAGAGTATTGCGAACCGTGAGCGCTTTTTGCGCAGGTTCCGCAGCCACATCAGGCGTGCCGTGTCGGACGCGGTGCGCGACCGCAGTATCAAGGAGATCGAAAACTCCAAGAGCATTTCTATCCCCCGCAAAGACATTTCCGAGCCGGTGTTCCGGCACGGACCGGGCGGCAAGCGCGAAATGATCCACCCCGGCAACGACCAATACATGAAAGGCGACAAGATCGATCGCCCGACTGGCGGTGCGGGACAAGGCGGGAGCGCGGCCAGCAACGAGGGCGACGGCGAAGACGATTTCGTGTTTCAACTGAGCCGCGAAGAATTCATGCAGTACTTCTTCGAGGATCTCGAACTGCCGCATTTGGTCAAGACCCAGCTAAGCGCCGTGCCCGACGTGAAAAATGTGCGGTCGGGCTACGCGGCCGAGGGCACGCCGAACAATATCGACATCGTGCGTTCGCTGCGCAGCGCGCTCGGTCGACGCATTGCGCTGGGCGCGCCATTAGTCACCGAGTTGGCTCGTCTTGAAGCCGAGCTCGAGGTGATCAAGGCGGACACCAGCGACCGGCGCATCGAGATTGAAGAGCTTGCGGCAGCGATCCACCATTTGAAAGGCAAGATCTGGCGCATTCCTTTTATCGACCCGTTCGATCTACGCTATGTGAATCGGGTCCGTCAACCTACGCCGTCGAGTCAAGCCGTCATGTTTTGCGTGATGGACGTGTCGGGTTCAATGGACGAACAGCGCAAGGATCTGGCCAAGCGCTTTTTCATCCTGTTGTACCTGTTCCTGACGCGCAACTACGAAAAGATCGAGGTGGTATTTATTCGTCACCACACCCGTGCCGACGAAGTGGATGAAGATACCTTTTTCCACTCGACGGAAAGCGGCGGCACGGTCGTTTCCAGCGCGCTGGAGTTGATGGATCAAATCATCACGCAGCGCTACGATCCGAGCGCCTGGAATATCTATGCCGCCCAGGCGTCCGACGGCGATAATTGGGGTGACGATTCACCACAGTGCCGCGCTTTACTCGCCGAGCGCATATTGCCGCGCACGCGTTATTTCGCTTATATCCAGGTCGCTCAGGAGGAGCAGAATCTGTGGATGGAGTATCAGACGCTGGCGCAAAGCTATGGTCAATTCGCCATGAAGAAAGTCACCGCGGCGGCGGATATCTACCCCGTGTTCAGGGAGTTGTTCGAAAAGCAGATTTGAAGGGTCTGGCGCGCTTCGAGTTACCGCGGACCAAGATCAGCGCCGAGTAACATCACGCCGCGTAGCACCGCGCCGTATTGCGTGAGAGTATTGCCTAGGAGCAGCACATGAAAACTCTGGAACGAACCCAGTTACCGTGCCCGTCCGACTGGAACTTCGAGCTCATCGAGCAATACGATCGGGAGATCGCGCGGGTCGCAGCCAATTACCGGCTCGATATCTATCCGATTCAGCTCGAAATCATTTCGGCCGAGCAAATGATGGATGCGTACGCCTCGGTCGGCCTGCCGGTCAATTACCGCCACTGGTCGTTCGGCAAGCATTTCTTGTCGACGGAGAAAAGCTATCGTCGCGGCCAGATGGGCTTGGCCTACGAAATCGTGATCAACTCCAACCCCTGCATCGCGTATTTGATGGAAGAGAATACGATGACGATGCAGGCGCTCGTGATCGCGCATGCCGCTTATGGGCATAACTCGTTCTTCAAGGGCAATTACCTGTTCCAGTTATGGACCGATGCGCACGCCATCGTCGATTACCTGGTCTATGCAAAAAATTACATTGCCGAGTGCGAAGAGCGCTATGGGATGGAGCGCGTCGAACTGCTGCTCGACTCCTGCCATGCGTTGATGTATTACGGCGTTGATCGCTACAAACGTCCGCAAAAGCCCTCATTGGCTAAAGAACTGGTGCGGCAGCGCGAACGCGAGGCCTACCAGCAGATGCAGGTCAATGAACTATGGCGGACCGTGCCGCAGAAAAAAGGCGAAGCCACCCCTTACGCCGAAGAGCGCTTTCCGGCCGAGCCTGAAGAAAATCTACTGTATTTCGCCGAAAAGAATGCGCCGTTGCTCGATGCGTGGGAGCGGGAAATCATCCGTATCGTGCGCAAGGTGGGCCAGTATTTTTATCCTCAGCGGCAGACTCAGGTCATGAACGAAGGGTGGGCCACGTTCTGGCATTACACCTTGCTCAATACGCTTTACGACGAGGGCAAGCTGGCAGACCGCTTCATGATGGAATTTCTCCATTCGCACAGCAACGTCGTGTTTCAGCCGCCCGTGAGCGCGCCTTATTACAGTGGCATCAATCCGTACGCACTGGGTTTTTCGATGATGAGCGACCTGCGCCGGATCTGCGAGCACCCGACCGAAGAAGACCGTCGCTTGTTCCCGGAATTGGTCGGCACGCCGTGGCTGGATACGCTGCATTACGCGATGCGCAACTTCAAGGACGAGAGCTTTGTCGCACAATATCTGTCGCCCAAGCTGATGCGCGATATGCGTCTGTTCGCCGTGCTTGACGACGACACGCGCAATGCGCTTGAAGTGTCGGCGATCCACGACGACTCCGGCTATCAATACCTGCGCGAGGCCTTGTCGCGGCAGTACGACATACATCATCGGGAACCCAACATCCAGGTCTGGTCGGTCGACACACGCGGCGACCGCAGCTTGATGCTCAGGCATTTTCGCACGGACAACCGGCCGCTCGCCGGCGACACCGAAGAGGTGCTCAAGCACATGGCGCGCCTGTGGCAGTTTACGGTGCATCTGGAAAGTATCGATGAAAACGGGGTGGTCAGACAGCGCTACGAGTGCGAGCCGCAGCGGCAACCGGTGCGCGTTTAGTTGCGTGCTCAGTTGCGTGCTTAGTTGCGGGTTCGGTCGAGTTGGCGGGCGGGTCAAGCCGCCCGGACCGGTCCGGGCAATCGCGCCAAGCCGGGCGCCTCGGCGCAAGCAACCGGCTTCGTCAGAAAACGCCCGGCAGTACGCGAAAACGCACTTGGCGACAATACGCCTGGTATGACGCGTCTTGGGTCAACAACGCTTCTTCGCGAAGTACCCGGTAACCTTGAAACACATAGAGCAAGACATAGACCAGCAAATTCTGAACGCTGAAATTTGCCAACAAGAATGCCACGTGATTCAGGAGGTAGCCGCTGTACATCGGGTGACGCGTAAATCGATACGCCCCTGTCGTGACGATGCCACGATTGGCCGGTAACAAGCCGAACGAGCGCCGCAACGAGACTTTCGCGTACAGCGCGAGCCCGAGCCCCAAGACCTGAATGACGGTCGCGACGCGCTCTGGAATCAGATGTATGCCCGGCAGCAAGTTCACGCCGAGAAAATAATAGGTGGCAATCAGTGTGGAGATAAGGGCGAGAGGGCTCCAGTCGCGCTTGCTGGGCACGCGCGTGCACAAGAGCAGCACCACGTTCACGATTTCGCCCGCGAGCAACAGCAACACGGTGACGCGCCCCGGATTCAGATGCCATTGCTTGAAGGCACTGACGGCGAAAATCATGCCCGCGAGCGCAGCACACACACGTAGTGTCAGTTCAAATAGGACGTGCGACAGTGGGGCCGGTCCAGCGGGTGAGTTCATGGGGCAGGGCACAAAAGGTTGGCGAGAGTCTGGCAGCAGGGCCGCCGCACGAAACGCAATCGTGCGCAACGACTGCCCAAGATTACCATCCCGCCGCTCACGGATGAAAGCTGAGCGCGTCGTTAGCCGCCCAAGCGCCTTGGGACTGACGTAAATTCGCCACCCAGAGTCCAGCAGTACGGTCGAATCAGGCCCGGCCCGTGCCGAAATCGAGCGCTCCGGTCAAATCGCCCAGCGGCTCGCGGTTGTCTTCCCGAAACGCACGATCGCGCGCCGCAACCCCTTCGAGCGGCGGTAAGTCATGCACGCGCGAGATGAATCGCAGGATAGACATCGTATCGTAGGGCGTGTGGTCGATATAACCGCGACGCGCGTGCTCGGAGACGACCAAGGTCGGTACTCGGGAACCCGGGCCCCACCGGTCGCCTTTGGGCGGCGACACATGATCCCACCAGCCGCCATTTTCGTCGACGGTGATGATCACCACCATATCCTGCCATTGCGGGCCTTGCCGCAATTGCCCGACCACGTGTGCAATATGCTGGTCGCCGGACGCCACGTCGGCATAACCGGCATGCATGTTCAAATTCCCTTGCGGCTTGTAGAACGTGACCGCCGGCAGCCTGCCCGCCGCGACATCGGCGAGGAAATGGTTGGTCGCTGTCGTATCGCCTTCGCCCGCGTCGCGCAGATGGCGCGCGCGCGCCGCGGTGCCTGGTGCGTAGTTGGAAAAATAGTTGAACGGCTGGTGATGAGTCTGAAAATTCGGCACGGGGCTCTTGTTACCGCCATCGATCGCAGCCTGCCAAGCGCCTGCGTACCATGCCCAGTCCACGCCGCGATCCGAAAGCCGGTCGCCGATGGTGGCGTAGGTTTGCGGCGGCAGCGTATTGGGATTGGCGGGGTCGGCGTAACGCGAGTCGCCGCCTCTGGGTGGGGGCACGCTGCTGGGCTGATAGGGCGCTTGCATCGTGTTGACCGCGTAACCGTCGGGAGTCATCGCGCCATCGTTGACGAATAACGGCACGCCATCAAGCGCCGAGCGCGGCGAGTTCGCGGCAACCTTCAGGCTGGTACCGCGCGGGTCGTCACCGTTTAGCACCGCGACTTTCTTTTTTGCCGGGCTGTTGGCAACGTTCGGATATACCGGAGGAGCCGCCGAAATCAGGAAGACGTGGTTCAGGAACGAGCCGCCGAACGCGCCCATGAAAAAATTGTCGCACAGCGTGTATTCGCGCGCCAGTTTCGCCAGTTGGAGGCTGTTGGCGGTGTTGCCGTAGTGCCCCATGACCAGACCGCCGCTGTCGGCCCAGGCGACAAACTGATCGTTACGGCCGCCGTTGATCTGCATCTGGTTTTGGTAAAAGCGATGCCATAGATCCTGGGTCACGATAGTCTCGGGCAACGGTTGACCTTGCGTGTCACTCAGCTTGAACGGCGCGTTGGCAAGACCGCTGATGTCGTTTTCGCCGATCTTGAAGGTCTTGCCGTCGACGGTTTGCGCTGTAGGCACCAGGCCGCCCCAAATCTTCGGCAAGGTCGGTAGACGCGTCAGACCATCACGGTCGAGTTGCACCGAACGGTGTTCCGGCACGTCTTCAAGCGGACTGTTCACACCCGGGAAATTGCCGAAGAGGTTATTGAAACTGCGATTCTCCGCATAGATCACGACGATGTTCTTCACATGCTGTTTAAGCAATGCGTCGGTGCGTGCGTTGGTGCCTTTTGCGCTCGGGGGCTGACCGACGGCCAGCCCGTCCTCGCTGTATGTGGCGACACCCAAGCCCAATGCCGCTATGCCACCAAGTATTTTGCGCCGGTTCGGGTTCTGTACGGTGTCATTGTCTACCGGCGTCTCCGCGGGCAAATCATGGTCTTTGGATGTCATATTTGTGCGCTCTAAAAGATACGAAGGACGACGACAGCGGATTCATGCAAGGGACGGACAACTAAACGTTCGGCACGACTCACCTCACTCGGGCTGAAAACGCGCGAGCTATGACCCATATTTAGCGTACGCCACCAATGTGACCGCTTGGTTAATCAAGCACGCTGGCCCGATTTCAACAGGGTTTTGCTCAGTACCGACAGCGCCGTGGCGGGCAGTTCGCTCAAAGTCCGCACCACCACCGCGTCCGGATAAAACGTGTCGACCGCATCGTCAAGTATGCCGATGCCGATCAACTCGATGCCGCTTTTCGTAATCGCCTCGACGCGCGCATGCAGGTCAGTTCGCAAAATTGCGGGATTGCCGTCGCCGGTGGCGGGATAACCGTCCGAGAGCACCATCAGCACACGCCGTTGCGCCGGATGTTCGGCCAAACGGGCCGCTGCCCAGGCCAAGCACTCGCCATCGGGATTTTCGTGACCGCATTCGATCTGCGCGATGCCCGAAAGATCGGGCGAATCGAAACGCTTGTAGATGTGCAGATCGAGCCGTTCGACCAAGCGATTGTAGCGCCGCAGATCGACGCCGGCAGCGCTGCGGGCATTGAAGAGCGCGCGCATGTCGGCCGATTCGATCGAACTGTAGCCGAGCACTTCGCATGCGAAATCGAGTTGAACGAGGGCATCGGCGAGCGCCGCGGCACACAGCCGCGCGAGGGCGATCTTGTCGCCAGCCATCGATCCGCTCAGGTCGAGCAGCAGCGTGATCGCGGTGTCGCGGCCTTTGCGCGCTCGCTTGACCTTGAACGGCGTCCGATAACCGGGCGCCGTGACCAGTTTTGCTAATGCGGATCGGTCAATTTCGCCGCGCTCCTGCTCGCGCCGCCAGTGTGTCCATTCATCGGCGCGCAATGCGCGTTCCAGCCGGGCTTTCAGTGCTCCAGTCTCGGCTCTGGCCGCAGCGCGCAGCCGCTGCCACGCCGAAGACTCGCCAAGGCCCGTCAGGTCGGTAATTGTGTCGAATTCAGTCGACAGGGGAATCGACAAGATTGGGCGTTGATACACCGCCTGCTGCTCGGCCGCAGCAGCCGCGGCTTGAGGCGAGAGCTGGCTCACGCCGGGCGCGGACGCGCTCATGCCGATGGCCGCGCTATTCTCGCTCTCCAGTGCCGCCCCGGCCGCAGGCGGCTCGACCAGCGGGTCGCCCGCCAGGCCGCTGTCGTCGTCGCCATCTCCGTCGTCGAGCTCATCGTCGTCGACGGCGTCGCCTTGCTCGGCCTCAAAACCGTGCGCGGCATCCGCCGACAGCATCATGTTGTTGACGCGCCCGGCACCCAGTGCACGCACGCGTTCGATGATCCGGCGTGCCGCGTCCAGGCTAGCGCGCGTGGAGCGACTGCGTTTCGCGTCCGCCAGCACGTCCTGGATCGCACTCAAGCCCGAATCGAGCGAAGCGCTGGCCGATGCAAAACGCTGCGGCTGCGGCGGTTCATCCCACAGCGCGCATTCGATCAACCACAGATAGCGCGCGCTCCACGAGAGCGTGTCCCATTTTGCGCTGGCCTGTGTATCCGCGTGGGCTCGCAGGCTACGCAAAAACCATTGCGCCCCCGGGTAATCGTGCTGCAACAATGTGCATACGCGCCGGTCCTCGATAAGTTGGGCGAGCCGCTGTTCTAACCCTCGACCGCGCTTGGCAAGCGCCTTCAATTCGGAGTATTTGGCGCGCGCGACCAGCAAATCCAGATAACCGACCAGCACGTCGCGACCCGCTGCATCGGTCGATTCCAGTTCTGGAATAATGATTTTCCCTGGTTCGACACGCGGACCGGTCGGGCTGAATACGATCTCCACGTCGTATTGACGTGTGAGCACGCGTGCGACCTTGGCTAGCGTGGACTCGAAGTCGAACCCGAGAAAGGGCTGCGTGGGACGCATGGCCGCTAGGGTGCCGGCGCGATGTACTGACGAATCACGCTGCGTATCAATGCGGCGTCGGCAGGACTCACCTTGGCATAAATGGTGGGCTCGGCAGCGCGTTCGGGGTCGCCGGTGCGCACCATCAATTGTGCCCAGTCGAGCAGGCGCCTTGTCGAAAACGCGCTCGCCAGATCCTCCCGCGCAAAAGCGGCGCGGCAGTCGGCGGCAATCGCCGCAAGCGTATGCGCCATCGGCATGGTGATCGCAGGCGCGAGCGTTTGCATCAACACTTGCGCCTCTTCTTGCGGCGATAAATAGTCAATCAGATACACGCGCCAGCGATCGAGGAACGCTTCGTTCATCAGGTTCGAACCCTGGTACAGGTGACGGAACTGGCTCATCGCACCGACCGCATTGGCGGTGGCGAAAAGCCGGAAATCGGGGTGGGGCGCCACGATCTCGTTGCCCTTTTCCTTAAGCATCAGCTGGCCGGAGGTTTCGAGCACGGCGGTCAGAACCGCCAGGATTGCGGGCTCCGCAAAATCGATTTCGTCGATGATCAACCACGCCCCGCTGCGCATTGCCACCGGCAAAACGCCGTCGACCCAGACCGTTTCACCCCCCTTGACCGTCCAGAATCCCACGAAATCGCCAATCGTCGTCTGACCGTTCATGTTGGAGCGGATCACCCCGTAATGGGCTCGCGCCGCAACCTGTTCGATCAAGCTGGTCTTGCCCGAGCCGGTATGGCCGATGAGCATGATGCGGCGATTCTCGGCGATGTCCTCGATGATTTCATCGAAACGCTCCGGGAACAAATACGCCGGATTGACCGGCGGCGTGAGCGGGCCGCCTGGGCCCATCGCCACTTTGACGCCCCCCACGGCGACTTGGCGAGCGTTGACGCAGGATCCGTCACGCGTGTCGGCCAGCGCCGCGGCGAGGCGCGCGCCTTGCGCCAAAGCATGCAGCCGCGCCAACTCGGGCATGAATCCGAGGTCCGGCGCCGTTTCCGGCAACGCAGTTTCGCCTTCACGCTGGAATCCTTCGCGCTGCCATTTGCGAAATTTAGCGATCAGGTTCTCGCTATCGACGACCGTTTCGATATCGACCGGGCCGTTGTCGAAACCGTGTTCGATGCGAAACAGGCTGTCGCGCTCGGATGGCGTGACGCGCCACCATTCGTTGCGTTCGTCTCCGAGGCGGACGTAGCGCCCGTTTGGTTCTTCGAGCAGTTCCAGAGAAGTCTTGTTATTCATGGTGTCCGATTGCACGCGGTTGGGCGGGGCGCTGCGATGGCGACCATTTTATCAGCCGAACCGCCGCTATGGGCCGCACAGACGCGATGAGCGGGAATCCGGCGGCCGAGCTGTCCTGATCTGTCCGATTCCATCAATCAGTTTGGCGCTTTTTGCCATAGCGCGCCGTCGCTCCCGTTTCTATACTCCGCGTGGGCCTACCCGGCCCGATGCGTCGTCGTAGACACAATCCACGGCGACACTTTTTCCTCATCTTATCCGGATGCATCATGAATTTCGAAACGACCCACTCCATCAGCGCGCTCAACGACCGCCTGTTCGGCATAGGCGGCGACGCGGACCACGAAATGGTCATGCTGCGCAGCGACCCCATTTCGGGCCTCAAGACCATCATCGCGGTACACAGCACCGCCAGCGGGCCCGCGTTCGGCGGCTGCCGTTATTGGCACTATGCTTCGGACATTGCCGCCTTGCACGACGCGATGCGCCTGTCGCAAGGCATGAGCCTGAAAAATGCCCTGGCCGATCTACCGTTCGGTGGCGGCAAAGCGGTGATATTCCAAGGCACGGAGCGGGCCGATCGCGGTCAATTCTTCCAGGCTTTCGGGCGTGTCGTGGAATCGCTCGATGGCAGCTACATCGCGGCCGAGGATGTCGGCACCACCGTAGCCGACATGCGCCAGGTGCGCAGCCAAACCCGGTTTGTCAGCGGTATCACGCGCGAGCAAGGGTTCGGCGGTAATCCCTCGCCCAAGACTGCGCTGGGCGTGTTCGTGTCGATCCAGGTCGCCGTGGGCAAGCTGCTCGGCCGCAGCACGATCGAGGATGTCACGGTAGCGGTGCAAGGCCTGGGCTCGGTCGGCTGGACCTTGTGCGAAATGTTGTGGGCTGCCGGCGCAATCTTGACCGTGTCCGATATCGATGCTGCGCGCGCCGAACAGGCTCGCGAGAAGTTCGCGGCACGCGTCGTGCCGCCTGCTGAGATCCTGACGCAGCCGGTTGATGTGCTCGCGCCCTGTGCATTGGGCGGTGCACTGAACGATCAGAGTGCCGAGACCGTGCGTGCGCGCATCATCGCGGGCGCGGCCAACAACCAGTTGAGCCACGCCGACATCGACGCCGTGTTGCACGCACGCGGCATTTTTTATGCGCCTGACTTTCTCGTCAATGCCGGCGGCATCATCAGCGTTGCCCGGGAATGGCTGGGGCAGGGCGACGAAGCCTCGGTGACAGCCGAAGTGATGCGCATAGGCGAGCGCCTGGCCGAACTGATCGACCGCGTCCACGGAGGCAGTACCGCCCCCGCGCGCGAAGCCGAAACTTGGGCGCGCTCCAAGCTGGCCGCCGCATCGCGGAGCTAGCTTGGCGGGTAGCCGCGCCGATTTGTGCGCGGCTCCAGGACGGTGGGCAAGGCCGCCAGGTCGCCGAACTTGTTCGCCTCGTCCACCTCACCAAACTCTAGAAACCTCAGTTGACACTGTGGTGGTCGAACCAATTTTCCTGAGTTGCGTAACGAGCACGATTGATTCGCACCGCTTGTGCATCCGGTGGATAGTTCGCTTCCGTGCTCGGAGCCACGCCAGCTTTTTCTGCTTGAACCAGTTCCTCCATCACTTGAGCGCGGGTCTTGCCCGCCGGCGCCGTCGCGTCATAGGAGACGTTCGGATTGACGGGCACGGATGCGGTGATATCACTCGTTTGGGCTACAGCCAGCGTGGAAGCAGCGAAGAGTACAGCGGTCAATAGGGCGCGTTTCATGGGCAATCCATTCAATGGTTTCGAGGTTTGCTTCGATCTGATCGGAGCGGATGAAATCAATGACGCGGAGTATGACTCGGGCGGGAAGCGCGTTAAATAGGATTTTAGTGAATGGTGTATTGCGCTTTTTGTAAGGGATGCCACGGCGGCGGCGATTTGCCTTCGGTATCGGAGCGCAGCGGGAGCGCAGCGGATGTGCCACGGTAGCGCAGCGAATATCAGGCGTTTACGCGACTTCATTAATGACATTTTTATGTCAAAAAATAAATAAGGATTGCTTATCTAATTATCGGCGAAGGTCGCTTTCTCCTTCCGAGTGTGCCCATGATTTACTCGAGATCAACCTTGCCGATGAATTTAATGAGAGAACCGCTATCCCGCACGCCATCGAGCAACGCAGCGAAAGCCTGTGAAGCGACGCTGCGATATGCGCCTTTTCGGCTGAGCAGCGCGACCGTGCGCGAGGGCAACGCAGCGGACGACTCGACATGCTTGAGTGCACCGTGCTCGCGAGCAATCGCATCAGGCAGGATAGTGGCCATGCGCCCATAACGAACGATCTTGACGACCGCACTGATCGAGTTCGCCTCGATCGTGATTTTCGGCGAGAGTCGATGCGATTGGAAATAGGCATCGATATGCGCGCGTGTAGCGAAATCCCGGGTCAGCAGAGCCAAAGGGACATCGGCCAATTCCTGTGGCGACACCGGGGTTGTTGTCCGCGCGAACGGGTGATCTTTGCCGACGACGATCGTTAGTCTCTCGTCAAATAAGGGCCGCACTTCGATCTCGCCGGAGCGTACGGGGGCGAATCCGATACCCAAATCGACCCGGTCATCGCTGAGCGCCAACTCAATGCTATCGAGCGTCATTTCGCAGACGTTCAAGGTGATCCCCGGGTACTTGGAGCTAAAGCGCTCAATCAACGGCGCGACAAGATATTCGGTAAACGTTGGGGTCATGGCGAGCCTGAGCTCGCCGTGCGACAAATCCCTTACGTCAAGAATGGCATGCCGTCCCGCTTCAAGGTCGACCAGTGCCCGCCGTGCATACTCGATGTACACGGTGCCCATATCGGTGGGCCGTACGGTGCGACCCGTTCGATCGAACAGTTGGACGCCGAGCGTTTCTTCGAGCTGTTTGATTTGCTGCGATAGCGCCGGCTGAGATACGTGCAATGCGTCCGCTGCTCGCGTGAAATTGCGGTGTTCCGCGACCGCGAGCATATAGCGGATATGACGAAGTATCACGGTAACGTTCCATGAGCGTGATTGACGTCGCAATTGTAGACGGGTCTGGCACGCATTGTGCGGACCCGGTACTCGATCAGTAAGGCTTGCTCGGCAGGAACGACAGGTTTTTACGCGCCTTGGCCGCGACGACAACCGCGATCAGGTCTTGCCCGGAAATTTGGGAGAATTGCGATTGCAGCAGGGGATTTCCTTTGAGCTTGAAAAAATAACGTTAAAGAAAGGCGATGTAGAAGTCGGTGCGAAGGTAAGGCGGGCCAAGATAACGATCAGGCGGGCACGGCCTCCCGTTGGAGCGAGGTCGCAGCAGTCAGCGCATGCTCGGCCAGCGAGATGAAGCGATTCGTTTCGCTGTCGAGCGCGTCGATCGAGCCGGTTTCGATGTCATAGACCCAGCCGTGCAGGGTCAGGCGACCTTCTTCGAGGGCCAACGCCACGCTAGGGTGGGTCTTGAGGTTGGCCAACTGGGCACGAATGTTTTCGCGGATCAGCGAATCGAGTCGGGCTTGCGCAGACGCATGCTTGCGAGCGTCATTGATGACTTTGGCCGATTCGGCGTAGCGTAACCAGTTCGCCACTGCGGGCATATGGTCCAGACACTTGCAGCTGGAAATCGCGGTCATCGCGCCGCAATCGGAGTGGCCACAGATCACGATGTCGGTCACGCCCAAGCCGGCCACCGCGTATTCGACGGTGGCCGAGACGCCACCCGGTTCAGGACCGTAGGAAGGCACGATGTTGCCAGCGTTGCGGATCACGAAAAGATCGCCAGGCTCGCGCTGGGTCAGTAGCTCGGGAACCACTCTGCTGTCAGAGCAAGCGATGAACAGGGTGGTCGGTTCTTGCGATGTCGCGAGCTGTTTGAATAGCTCCGAACGTTGCGGGAAGACGTCGCGCTGAAACTTTAGAAAACCGTCGATGATGTCTTGCATGGTGCGTCTCCTGGCTGTCGAACCCGTGACGCAAGGATGGACCCGCGAAATTATAACGTCCAAGACTGGTTTTCTATCGTTTCCATAAGCGATGCTTATATACGGTTAATCAATGAACCTGCTCTGAATCCTCGTCGTACACGCGATCAGGGTGTAGATTAGTGAAGCGCCCCACTGACACTGCGCAATTGGATGAAACCGATGCTCCGATTTCTTGCCGCGTTGCTTGCTAACGCAATACTGCCGTGGGTAACGTACCGCCTGATGGTTGCGCACGTGGGCGTGACATGGGCGCTGGCCGCGTCAGCGCTGCCGTTGCTCGCTTGGATATTTGCCATGCTGGTTCGGTATCGCGAATTCGATGCTTTAAGCGCGACGCTGATCGCTTCTATCGGTCTTGCCATCGTCCTTATTGCGTTCGATCACCCGACGCGACCGCTGCTTCCGCGGGAACCGGTGATCCGCGGCATTATTGGCGTCGCCTTTTTGTTATCGTTGGCACTGCGACGGCCGCTCATCTATTACCTCGCGCGCAGCACCTTGGTGCGCGAGCACGGCGCGCGGGGCGATCGCTTCGAGACGCTATGGAACACCAGGGCGGAGTTTCGGCATGCGCTTCGGATCATGACTGCCGTCTGGGGCGCGGGCCTTATCGTGGAAGATCTGCTGCGTAGCGTAATCGTGCAAGCATGGCCGGACGCAAGGGCGCCGCTGCTGTCCATGTCGTTGAGCTACGCGATATATGGCTGCCTCGTCGTCTGGACCGGCTTGTACCGCCGACGCATCAATCGCCAAAACGACGACGGCAATGTTCCCGCTTAGGCGGGCGCGGATCTCGCAGGCTGAACGGATATCAGCGGCAAACAGCGTGCTAGTGGTGTATGCGTCCCATTTACGCGAACACGCCGTGAAACATGGTGGAAGTCCCCTATACTGGCAAGAAAATTGCTTTGTGCATTGCCTTGTACATTGATTGGCAGAAGTGACGCCCGCTTCCGTTTTGCTCATTTCATCCACCGCCCCGGATTGTCGCGGTCGATCGCGAAAATCGCCAATCGCGCAGCCGTCAGAAGGACGAATGTAATGAATGTAAAAATTGCACGGCATCTGCTGTACGTATCTAGAGCCCCCGACCCGAATCTGCTCGCTTTGCTGACAGAGCGAGGCTGGACGGTTTCGACAGCGGAATCGTTGCGCGATGCCCAACGCCTGATCGCCCACATTGCGCCTACGGTAGGTCTATTCGATTTCTACAGCGGTTACACGATAGAACAGGTTGCCTCGTTCGAAAGCATCTTCACGGAGCCGGGCATCGGCTGGATTACCACCGTATCGCGGGCCCAACGCACGCAAAGCCAGGCGCAGCGCTTGATTCAGCTGCATTTTTTCGACTTCGTCACGTTGCCCGGCGCCTTGCGGCATGTGGTCGACGCCATCGACCACGCGTATGCCATGATCGCGCTCGATATGACCGGCAGCGAAGCCGCGCAATTCCACGATACCGACATGATCGGTACCTGCAAAGCGATGCAGGGCTTATTCCGCACCATAGGAAAAGTCGCCAATACAGACGCACCGGTGCTGGTGTGCGGCGAATCCGGGACCGGCAAGGAGTTGACCGCAGCCGCGATCCACAAGCGATCACTGCGTTGCAAGGGGCCGTTTGTCGCCATCAACTGCGGTGCGATTCCTCATTCGCTGCTGCAATCCGAGCTGTTCGGCTATGAGCGCGGCGCGTTCACCGGCGCCCAGCACCGCCAGATAGGGCATGTCGAATCGGCACATGGCGGCACGCTATTTCTCGACGAGATCGGCGATCTGCCGCTCGAAAGCCAGGTCAGCCTGCTGCGCTTCCTGCAAGAGCGCAAGATCCAGCGCCTGGGTTCGCATGAAACGATCCCTGTGGACGTGCGAGTCGTTTCCGCAACCCACGTCGATCTCGATGAGGCGGTGCGCCTGGGTACTTTTCGCGCCGATCTGTACCATCGGCTCTGTGTTTTGCGGCTCGTCGAACCGCCGCTGCGGGCGCGTGGCAAAGATATCGAAATCCTGGCCTACCACATGCTCGAACGGTTTCGCGCCGATAGTCCGCGCCGCATTCGCGGCTTTTCCGCGGGCGCAATTCGAGCGCTCTACAGCTATAAGTGGCCGGGCAATGTTCGCGAACTGATCAATCGAGTCCGACGCGCCATCATCATGACCGAGGGGCGCATCATCACGCCCGACGATCTCGGGCTCGAACACTGCCAGGATGAACCGGCTCTTACGCTCATCGATGCACGCGAAGCGGCTGAGCGCCACACGATCGAAGAAGCGCTGGCGCGCCATCCCAATCACCTGAGCGTCGCGGCCGAAGAGCTCGGCGTGTCTCGCGCGACGTTGTATCGGTTGATGCATACTCATGGATTGCGTGTGAACGGGCGCGAAGCGCCGGCGGACCATGCGTCGCCCGACGAAGGGGACAGCCCGGGTCCAATCTCTGACGAATTCACAGTCAAAAGGTCGAAAAAAGAGCGCTTGGACGCAAGTCCTCTACATTCCGCGCCGAGCGGCGAGATACAGCTATAGCGACACGCTTGCCGTGCCCCTCACCGTCTAGACTCCGCTCATGCTCGCCAATCTTTTCGCCGACGTGCCGACTCCCGGCAGCACAACCTTGCAAGAAACATTCGAAGATATCCTGACGCGCCCGGGCGTGCGGATCGAGCGCATCGTTTCGACCGGGCAATGCAGTCCGGACCGTTATTGGTATGACCAACCGCATGGCGAGTGGGTCGTCGTGCTGGCCGGCTCCGCCGGCCTGGCATTTGATGGCGAGCCCGAGGTACGCGTACTGCATGCCGGCGATTTCGTCGACATTCCTCCCCATCGCCGTCATCGTGTTGAATGGACCGATGGCGAGACGCCGACGGTCTGGCTTGCGGTGCATTACGGCGAATCCTGATCCGCTTGCCTCGCGTCGCAGATATTCGCGTTTGACCTGCTCGGAGCACGCGCCTCGTGCCGGCTTGCTTTATCATATGCCCCGTCGTCAAAGGCCGGAACCGACGCCCAGGCAGAGCAAATCGAGGAGTCTCCAATTGAAAGCAGGAAGGAACGATCCGTGCCCGTGTGGCAGTGGCGAGAAATACAAGAAATGCTGCCAGGGCAAGACCGAGGGGACGCGTCAAGTACACCACGATGTGCCATCCACTGCCACGAATCAGACGGCGCCGACAGCCGTCGCACTCAATGCGCTCGTTGCCTTGTTCAATGCGGGTCGCCACGTCGACCTGGAAAGCCAGACTCGTCGATTACTCGAACAGTATCCTGACTCGGGATTGCTTTGGAAGGTGTTGGGAGCTACGCTGCAGGCGCAAAGCAAAGACGCGCTCGCGGCGCTGCGCAGAACAACGGAATTGCTGCCCGATGATGCCGATGCGCATAATAATCTGGGCAATCTCCTGCGCAAGCTCAGGCGAGCTGGAGAGGCGGCAGCAAGCTGTCGGCTAGCGTTATCGATCAAGCCGGATTTTGCTGAGGCGCACAGCAATTTGGGCAATGCGTTGAAAGACCTCGGGCAACTCGATGATGCAGTGGCCTGCTATCGCGTTGCCTTGCAGATCAAACCGGCCTATGCAATCGCGCACTTTAACCTTGGCAATGTTTTAAGAGAGCTCGGGCAGTTCGGCGACGCTGTGGCGAGCTATCGCCATGCGGTCAGCATCAATCCCAATTTTTCTCAAGCGCACAGCAACCTGGGCAACGTCCTCTTACGCAATCTCGGGCAGCTCGACGACGCGTTGATCAGCTACGGCAGGGCGGTTGAAATCGAGCCCAATCTTGCCGTGGCGCATAACAATCTGGGCAACGCGCTTAAGGAGGCGGGTCGGCTCGATGAAGCGATAGCGTGCTTTCGTCGCGCCGTGGCGCTCAACCCGCACGATACGCAATTGCGCAGCAATCTGCTCTTTACGCTCAGCTTCCATCCTGCCTTCGACGAACAAGCCATCCTGGCTGAAGTCAAACAGTTTTCTTACGCGGACCGCATGCCGAGATTTCGCCGGGCCAACTCGGACGCTGGCCGCGAAGACGTGCCACAGCGGCGCTTGCGCATCGGTTACGTTTCACCCGACTTCCGAAGTCATTGCCAATCGTTGTTCACGATGCCGCTGCTCTCGAATCATGATCATGCGCAATTCGAAATCTATTGCTATGCCGATCTAAGACAGCCCGATGAAATCAGTAGCCGTCTGCGCAGCCACGCCGATGTATGGCGCGCCACCGATTCGAAAAGCGATGCGCAACTGGCAGAAATGATCGTCGAGGATGGCATCGATATCCTGGTCGATCTGACTATGCATATGGAGAATGGCCGGCCCATGTTGTTTGCCAGTAAGCCGGCGCCGGTGCAGGTGGCCTGGCTGGCCTATCCGGGAACCACGGGCATTCCAGCCATCGATTACCGGCTGACCGATCCCTGGCTGGATCCTGCCGAGCTTGGCGACGACCGTTACACCGAGACATCGATCCGGCTTCCCGACACGTTCTGGTGCTACGACCCGCTGATATCTGCAGAAATATCGAATTTGGCACCGAACGACTTGCCGGCATTGTCGTCGGGATTTATCACCTTTGGGTGCCTGAATAATTTCTGCAAGGTTTCCGACTACACCTTGCATCAATGGGGACGGGTGATGGCGCGGGTTCCATCGTCGCGGCTAATCCTGTTGGCTGCAGCGGGACAGCATCGCCAACGCGTGTTGGAGATCCTCGCTCAATACGAGGTCGCCGGGCAGCGCATCGAATTCGTCGAATACCGTCCGCGAGCGCAATATCTGCAAACGTATGGCCGCATCGACGTGTGCCTCGATACCTTGCCCTCAAACGGCCATACCACCAGCCTGGACGCCTATTGGATGGGTGTGCCGGTGGTCACCCAGATCGGCCGTACAGTAGTCGGAAGGGCGGGATGGAGTCAGTTGAACAATCTGGGCTTGCTTGAGCTTGTCGCATTGGACGACCAGGCATTCGTCGATATCGCCGTCGCGCTCGCAGCGGATTTGCCGCGGCTGGCACAGCTGCGGCGCACCTTGCGCAGTCGTTTTGAAGCCAGCCCGCTGATGGACGGAAAACGCTTCGCTGCCGCCATGGAAGCTGTGTATCGCAAGATCGCGGTTCGGCCACCGCGCAGCGATACGACTGCCGCGCCTGATCTAGCTGTCAACTGACCTTGGAAAGAATGGTCAACTGTAGCGTTTTCCGAAACGTGAAACCCCATTCAAAGCCGCGGGCGCCGCGCGAAGGTGTAAGCCTCACGCGACGCCGCTACGCTCGGATTTCCGCGCGGTCTTACTTTTTGCTGCTAAAAAGGGGAGCACCCCACGGTGCGCCGATCGTGCCGCCGTCGACGACGATCTCCGCAGCCGTTATCCCTGAAGCGCCATCCGATGCGAGAAATAACACCGCTTGCGCAACTTCCTCAGGGCCGGCCAGACGCGCCATCGGAATGCGCGGTGCCAGTGCTTCTTCCGTGCCTTCCAGGGTTGCACCAGCGCGCGCGCCACGCGTCCAGATCGGCGTACTGGTGGCGCCGGGAATCACGGTGTTCACCCGAATGCCGCGCGACACGAGTTCGGCCGCAAACACCTTCGCCATCCCCGTGATGCCGGCCTTCGACGCGGAGTAGGCCGCAGACCCCACCGACCCCAGCTCGCGCATGACCGAGCCATTCAGCACGATGGCGCCGCCCGCCGACATCAATGGCAGCGCCGCTTGAACCGTGAGAAACACCGCGGTGAGATTGGTCCGCAGGATCGCCTCGAACGCCGCTGCGGTCGTGCTGCCCAGTGGGGTCGGTCCGGAGATTCCGGCATTGGCGAACACGATATCGAGCGAACCGAATGCCGCTTTGATTTGCCCGATCATCGAATCGATAGCAGCCGGATCATCCAGATCGGCGTGGATCGCGAGCGCGCGATCGCCGAGTTCCAGGGCTGCCGCATCGAGTTTGGCGCGATCGCGACCGGTGATGGCCACACGGCCGCCTTCGGCGATCATGAGTTTGGCGACCGTAAAGCCGATACCGCTGTTTCCGCCCGTAACTAGGGCGATCTTGTCAGTAAAACGCATGGTGTTTCTCCTACTAACGCAGTTGAACAGTGCTGAGGCGGCGATGCAGGCTCGGATTTGCCGAACCGCAGGCGTCGGCGCGAAACCATTTTCGCCATCTAACATCATCATCATCTTAGAACTCAGCAAGCATGATAACTATCATGCTTTGATCGGGCGAAGCATGATGTATATAATGTTTGGTGTCAATAGCGTTTTATTCAATATCAATGGGAGGGTAGGCATGCGGTACCCGGCATCTGAAACAGCAGAAAAACACGCGCGCATTCTGGATGCGGCCGCGCGCCTGTTCCGCGAACGAGGATCGGCCGGCGTCAGCGTCAGCGAGATCATGCAAGCTACCGGCTTGACGCATGGCGCGTTTTATAACCATTTCGCGTCGAAAGATGCGTTGATGGCGGAAAGCTTCGCCCATGCCTCATCGAAATCGCTCGAGGCTTTGACTCAAGCCCAACAGTCCCCGCAGGACATGATCGCCTACGTGCAGAAATACTTGAGCGCGGCACACCGCGACACACCCGGGGAGGGATGTCTGATGACGGCGCTCGGCTCGGAGATTCCTCGTGAACCCACGGCGCAATCGGGATTCACCGCGTACGTTAGAACGACGATCGAGAAGTTGACCGCGCATTTCCCATGGCCGTCAAAGCGTTCGGCGAGGCGTGACTCGATACGCATGTTGTCCACCATGGTGGGGGCCGTCATATTGGCTCGCGCGGTGAACGACGGGGAGCTCTCGGACGAGATCCTGCGGGAGGTACGCGCTGGGATCAAATAATATGCGATCTAGCACCTTCTTCAGCATCGAGTCCAACGAATTTTTTCAATGTCCGATCTCCCAATTTCGGGAACACCTGCGGTCGAATCCGTGTGGTACTCTTTTTCCAGTGGTCTCGTTTATTGATGTGTTTTTTTAGGACTGGTTGCAATGAAATAATTTCGCATAACTAATTGAATCGCCGTTTTCTTTTTATCGGGAGAGAAAATGATGTTGATTTCCAAAGCGTTTGTGTTGACTGCCCTGACCGCTGCATGTTCTGCCGCATCGGCTCAATCGGTGACTATCAGTGTGACCGGAAAGATCAGGCCGGGTGCATGCACTCCCACCATCACCAGTGAGGGGGCGTTCGACTATAGCAACATTTCGTCGGATGCCCTGCGCAGTGGTGGCATTACTCAACTGCAGGAAAGGACGGCGAACTTCGCTGTCAAATGTTCGGCTCCGACCAAAGTCGGGTTCCGGGTGATCGACAATCAGCCGGGGACCGCCGCCTGGGTCTCGCTAAAGGCGGGCGGCTCGGATGGACATCCAGCGTTTGGATTGGGCACCGTCGGCGGTAAGAACGTGGGCGCCTATGCGATGACGATGGATTCGTTCCAGACTGATGGCAATCCGGGAACCGGACTGGTTTCAACGAATGGCCGCACTTGGGTTCCAAATCGTGTCACTGGGATGGGCAACAGTCCGTCCACCCTATACAGCATTGCAGCGGTGAGTGAGACGGTCCCGATGGCGCACACCACATTCGCCAGCGTTCTGCGAGTGCAAGCCTCGATCGATAGCGCGGCCAACCTGCCGTCGTTGACGGACGATGTGCTGCTGAATGGCCAAGCCACGATCAGTCTGGTTTATCTGTAAGTTTGCGCCGTTGCCGGTGCATGGCGGCTGAGCGCTAAACCGACTCAGTCGTGCAAACTGATGGGCTAGGCGAGGTCGGTTAGCCGCCCGGCTTGTCAGGAAATCGGCAACGCTCGAAGATCGCCCGGGCGTGGCCGGCCCTTAGTCCCATGCCGCCATCTACGCTTGAATCGATACTCGATAGAGCCCTACGTGCTCCCCCTCAATCAGCTCGACCGGTACTTCTGCCCAGATCATGTTCGAAGTCGTCCTTGCTTGAACGACGCTCCTGAGGCCCGCAGTCGAGGCGAAAGAATAGCGAATCCCGGTTAGGGTAGTCGTATCGAACAGGCACGTCGTGCACCTCGATCTGCCTGAACCCCTTGCGCGTGTAGAACATATGCGAGCGCGTCGCAGTCGCTGGCGTATCCAGCACAATAGTCTCGACATCTTGAGACCTCGCATGATTCAAGAGCGTGTTGAAAAGCATTGTGGCGCAACCGCTATCCGCGCCACGAAATGCCTTCGCGACGAAAAATTTTTTCATAATCCCGATTCCGGATTTTAGCTGGAGGCCGATGGTTCCGATGACCCGGCCCGTCTCCTCGACTACAAGCCAGAATCCGCCTCCACTGGCTGTGTAGCAGGCGTCAATATCAAGCAAGTCGGATTGATCGTCCAGCGAGATTCCGAGATTGAATTCGACGTTCTGGATATCCAGGATCAGATCGACGACTTCGGTCTGGTATGCGTTTCGATATTGGGTGATAAAAGTATGCATGACCGCCGCGTGGCTCCGTATTGAGTCCGGGTTCTGCGCGATCAACCTACGCCGGCCCAGAAGGAGCAGGGAGCATACGTGTGTACGGCGACGCGCTATAGAATGTTCTTGCGCGGCCGCCAGGCGGGTCGCGCGTCTTCTTGGTATCCCGTGTATCCTTGCGGTGCTGTCGTCGCGCATGACAATGTGGGACGACGCTCTTTACCTGAATTCGCGCGACGGGCGCTCCAGTTATGTACAGACCAAGCACATCCTCAAAGCCAGCCGATCGGGCTCGCCTGGCATTCGTAGACATTCCATCGCGCATTGAAGTGTTGCACGCGAGGTTCGAGTGCCACGAGTTCGTTACGCATGCCCACGACACCTGGTCTATCGCCGCAGTCGTTTCGGGCGCCCAGGACATTGCGCCAAGGGGCGCCCCGAGCCATGTTGCGACGGCGGGGCAGATATATGCGCTGCCTCCGGATGCGCCCCACGCCGGACGGCCTCTTGCCGAGCATTGCGAGTACGTAATGCTGTATGTCCCCAATGACGAGTGGCGGGCTCAGTGTTCAGCCAATGGCGTAGATCCCGCCTGCCTGCCGAACACTGCGCTGAAGGACACGTCCACGGCGACGCTTTTAGCAGATTTCGTCAACCGGATAATGCGTCGCTCCGTCGAAGTGTCGGCATGGTCTGGCGAATGGGTGACCCTTTGTGAATCACTCTTGCGACCGTATCGTGATGCCTGTGTTGATGTCCGCCGGCCGCGACCGATGCACGGCGATCCGGGCTTGGCGCGCGCAGTCGACTATTTGAGGACGCACTGGAATCGCAACGTATTGTTGGACGAAGTGGCAAACGAAGCGTCCGTTTCCACATTTGAACTCTGTCGCCGTTTCATGGCGGCTTTTGGACTCACACCGCATCGCTATCAACTCGTGCTGCGGGTCACAAACGCCAAGATTCGATTGCTGCGCGGCGCAAGAATTTCAGACGTGGCATGTGAGGTGGGATTCGCCGATCAGAGTCATCTGGGACGGCACTTCAAAGCCATTCTCGGCGTAACGCCCGGAGCCGTGGCGAAGGAGGCGATTTTCCTCAGTCGTTTCGATGAGCAGCGCGGGCTGCCGCAAAGTATCAGCCGGACATCGGCGTTGGACTTTCGTTCAATTTGACACACGCTTAACACCAGTCGCTCCGCAGCCTGCCCACGCTTCAGACGACGCTCGCAGACCGCCTGGATAACCTTCAAACGATCCAATTCGTGCATCGACACGGTGATGGTCCCAAGTGCGTTCATTGCCGGCGCTCCTGAAAAGGTGCTAGCAACAAACTTACCCCCAAAAGCTGGGGGAACCAAATTCCGTATAATTCTCGCCGCCCAATCTCCTTGTATTTCCTAGTTCCCCGATCATTTCCGCTATATGCACCAGAGCCTCTAAGCGCGGGTGCCAGGGCGGTCGGGCTACCCGGCATCGGCGCACGCCGCGTCGCCGGGTAGCGCACGGCCCGCCAACTGTTCGCGCAATTGCGACTTGATGCTGTGAACATGCTCGCGCATCAGTTGCTCGGCACGCCACGGCTCGCGCGCCATGATCGCCTCGAACAGCCGGTGATGGTCGTCGTGGCTGCGCAGTTTCCAACGGTACTCATCCCACAGGATGTTCCGGTCCGACGACATCGGCACGTTATGGCACTGGCGGATCATGTCATTGATCATGCGGTTGTCGGCCGCTTGCCCGATCGCATCGTGGATGCGCACATTGACGTCGCGAAAGAGCGGCTTGTCTTCCTGAAGCAGGAGGCCCTTGGCCAGCAACCGATCGCCGTCGGCGAGCGCTTCGCGGTAGGACGTCTCGATCTGCGGCGTGAGTCCGCGTTCGGCGGCGAAGCGTGCGGCGAGCCCTTCCAGCACCCCGCGTATGTCGATCACTTCGAGCAGCTCCTTGGTATCGAGGCTGCGCACGCTGTAACCGCGGTTCGGCGCGTATTCAAGCATGCCTTCGGCCGCCAAACGGTGCAGCGCTGCGCGTATGGGCGTGCGCGACACGTCGAGCATCTTCGCCAGCGGCACTTCCTGAAGCTTCTCGGCAGGCGAGAACTGACCCGCGAGGATGGCTTCCCGCAGGCGATCGGTGACCGACTGCGAACGCGTCATGCCCACGGGATCCGCAAGACGCAACGGCGCGGGCTGCGGGCTTTGGTCGTCTTCGACGAGGATTTTCTTGATCATGACGATAACGCTTCCATTGAGGTTCCTGGATTCGAAGAAAAGCACGAATCTGTCCATATTGTATCCAAAGATGGATTCTGTGAGCGCTGACGTGTCAACTTCTCCGAGCCTCGATGAGACGCACCGAACTGGACAATCCACGCACCGATTCGGGGAGCGGTCTGACGAGCGATGCATCGGAACGACTCAAACTGCTTGCCAGTGGGCTGTCCACGCCTAAATCGCAATGCCGGGGCCATGCCGCGAATTGCCATGCGAACCCCATGCACATCAAGGCAAGCCGCTCGGTGCCCTGATCACCTTCGAAAATTGGCACGCTTGTTGCTCCGACATGTATACAAAACGCGCATCTCACGAGGTCTCGCATGCAGTCTGAAGACAACGCGATCGGTACGATCACCGAAAACCGGAACGCTCACTATGAGCCGTTCGGCTGGCATCACTGGCCCGAGCATCCGTGGTTTTCGTACCAGTTCCGCCGCGGCCTGGGCGAGACGCAGGAAGGTGGCGGCGCAGTTAGCGAAGCGTTCCGCACGGCCACCCGAATCGTAGCGGGCGACGAAGAGAGCTGGCACAACGAATGGCGTGCGACCGGCGATCGCAACCTGAAGCGGGCGCAAGCGGAGGAATCGGCCGGTCATGTGCACACGTCGATCAATTGCTACATGCGCGCAGCGAACTACTACCGCCAGGCGGAATTCTTCCTGCAACCGGACGATCCGCGGCGCTTGGAAACCTTCACGCTGATGGAAACGTCGAGTCACGGTTTCCTGCGGCAGTTGAGTCCAGCGGGCGAAGTACTCGATATCCCGTACGAGAACGGCGCAACCCTACCGGCCTATTTCGTGCGCGCCCCGTTTCCCGTGGCGCGCCAGCCGGTCCTGATCTGCATGGGTGGGCTGGATTCGATCAAGGACGAAATGTGGTTCATGCAGGCCCACGGCGCGCTGCAACGGGGCATCTCCGTGCTGATGATCGATGGCCCCGGGCAGGGCGGCGCACTGCGCCGGCAAGGCATCGTCAATCGGCCGGATACCGAAGTCCCGATTGGACGCTGTGTCGACTACCTGGAGACCCGCACCGACGTCGATCCGAAGCGCATTGCGGTGTGCGGCTCCAGTCTCGGCGGCTACTACGCGGCGCGCGCCGCATGCTACGAGCACCGCCTCGCCGCATGTGTCTCGCACGGCGCGATCTGGAGCATCACCGACATGTGGGGCACAGCCAGCGAGGATCATGGTCTTGCCATGCACATCAAGTGGGTGTTCGGCCGCCCGAGCATGAAGGCCTCGATGGAAAAGGCGCGCGAGTTCACGCTCGAAGGGCACCTGGAGAACATGCGCTGTCCCTATCTCGTGATGCATGGCGGCCACGACGTGCTGACCGTCTCGCAGGCGCGCAAGGTCTACGACTATGGCGTGGCCAAGGGCGTCGACTGCACGCTGCGCTTGCTGGACGCCGAAGAGACGGGCGCCGAGCACTGCCAGCATGACAACCCCACCATCGGTCAGGAACTGCTCGGCGACTGGCTTGCCGAGCAGTTCGGCATCGACCAGCGGGGCCTCCTAAACCTGTCCCGCAACACTTTGCTGTGAGGAATTGCCATGAATTTCGGTGTTGATGAAGTCAAGGCGGCCGTGGTCGCCATCGATCTGCATCGCGGCCATCTCGACATGGAAGTCGCCACCATGCCGGCCGCGCCCGAGGTCGCCGCGCGCGTGATTGCCGCGAACCGGCGTCTGTTCGACTGGTGTCGCAGCCAATCGATCCCGATCGCGCATCTGGTCACGCGTTACCGCGACGTCGAGGAGATCCGCGTGAATGCGTTCTGGCGCACGCGCGCCGAGGACCCGAACAATCCGCGCAAGAACGTGCTCAAGCACAACCTGATCGGCATGCCGGGCTGCACCATCATGCCGGGGCTGCTCGACCCCGCGCGCGACTGGGTGGTGGATACCAAGAAGCGCTACAACTGCTTCACCGCGACCGACCTCGATTTTCTGTTGCGCTCGCACGGCATCAACACGCTGATCATCACCGGCGTGAACACCAATAGCTGCGTGCTGTCGACGGTCACTGCCGCCTGTTCGCTCGACTATGCGGTAGTCGTGCCGAGCGACTGCGTCGACACCATGGACGCGCCCGCGCTGCATGAGGCGGCGCTCACCTGCATCCGCACCGCGTTCGGCTTCGTCATGACGTCGGAGGAGGTGATGGCGCTGCATGAGCTTGCCGCTTGAGTTTGTCACATGAGCAGTAGACCCCCAATCAAGGAACTGCACTGATGTCTAAGATTCCGCGTGAAAGAGTCGATTACTCGGCCATCGTCGACCGGCCGCCGCTCAAGCTGCCGGGCGATGCCCGAGTGATCGTGTGGACCATTGTCAACCTCGAGGTGTGGGACATCTCGCGGCCGATGGCGCGTCAAGTGCTACCCGCGCCCACAGGCGCCGTGCTGCTGCCCGACGTGCCGAACTGGTCGTGGCACGAATACGGCATGCGGGTGGGTTTCTGGCGCTTCAAGAAGCTCTATGACCTGCTGGGCATCCGCCCGACGCTGTCGATCAATGCCCGCGTGTGCGTCGACTATCCGCGCGTGGCGGCCGCCTGCCGGGACGCTGGCTGGGAGTTCATGGGCCACGCATTCGAACAGATGCCGATCCACAAGGTGGAAGACCAGAAGTCGATGATCGAGCGCAGCATGGACGTGCTCGAGAAGTTCGCGGGCAAGCGTCCCGTGGGCTGGCTCGGACCGGGCCTGACGCAGACACTTGAAACCCCCGAGCTGCTCGCGGGCGCGGGCGTCAAGTACATCGGCGACTGGGTGTACGACGACGAACCCACTACGATCGCCACCGACAACGGCCCGCTCGTGACGCTGCCCTACACGATGGAGAACAACGACATCACCATGATGATGGTGCAGCACCACGAAGCGGCCTACTGGACGCAGAAGTGCATCGACACCTTCGATCGCTACTATCAGGAGGGCGCCGAGCGGCCGAAGATCATGGCGATGGCGATCCATCCGTACATCAGCGGGCAGCCGTTTCGCATCGGCTACCTGGAAAAGGTCTACGAGCACATCAACCGGCACGTGGGCGTGCTGCACTGGAATGGCGAGCAGATCCTCGACTGGTATCGCGGGCAAGCGGCCGGCGCAGGAGCGGCGAGCTGATGCTGGTTGCCTTTCAGTTGCTCAACGGGCTGACCTTCGCCGCGCTGCTGTTCCTCGTGGCGAGCGGCTTCACGCTCATCTTCGGGTTGATGCGCATCGTCAACTTGGCGCACGGCGCGATGTACCTGATCGGCGGCTACACGGCGTATGCGGTTACCACGGCGACGTCCAGCCTGTTGGCGGGCATCGTGGCGGCGGCGGTGCTGGTCGCCCTGCTGGGTTTGATCGAGCAGGCGCTGTTGCGCTTCGTGGCTGGCCACGAACTGCGCCAGGTGCTGCTCACGCTCGGTCTCGGCCTGATGCTCAATGACGCCGCGCTCGTAATCTTCGGCGGCGACACGCTCAACGTGCCGATTCCGGACTGGCTGCAGGGACCGTTGCAGGTCGGCGGCCTGTACTACCCGCGCTACCGCTTGTTCGTGTTCGGCGTCGGCGTGCTGGTATTCGTGCTGCTGTGGCTGACCGTCAACCGCACGCGCCTGGGGGCGCTGATCCGCGCGGGGGTGGACGACGCGGAGACCGTGCAGGCGCTGGGCATCAATATCCGCCTGGTGTTCGTGGCCACCTTCATGCTCGGCATGGCGCTCGCGGGCCTGGCCGGTGCGCTCGGCGGCGCATTTCTCTCGCTCTATCCCACCGCCGACTCAGAGATCCTCGTCTACAGCCTCGCGGTGGTGATCATCGGTGGACGCGGCTCGCTCGTGGGCGCCGCGATCGGCAGTCTCGCGGTCGCGCTGCTGTCGACGTTCGGGCAGGTGTGGTTTCCCGAGCTGTCGTATTTCGTTATTTTCGGACCGATGGCGCTACTGCTCGCGTTCCGTCCGCATGGCCTGTTCGGACAGACAGCATGAACGCTTCCAAACTAAAAATACGCAAGACGCTCGTGATGGCCGCAATCGGTGCGGTCCTGCTCGCGCTGGTGCCGCTGGTCGCACCCGGCTACCGCACGGGCCTTGTGACGCAGGTCCTCATCTACGCGCTGCTCGCCATGTCGATCGACATCATGGCCGGATACGCCGGGCGTACGTCGCTTTGCCACGGCGCCATCTTCGGTACGGCGACCTACGTCGTGATGTACTTCGTGACGGTGGCGGGCGGCAACGTCTGGATCGGCTGCGTGCTGGGCGTATTGGCTGCGATGGCGGTGTCGCTGATCGCCGGCCTGCTCGCCGTTCGCACGAACGGCGTCTATTTTTTGCTGCTCACGCTCGCGCTCGGCATGGTGGTCTGGGGCGTATGCGTGCGCTGGACCTCCGTAACTGGCGCGGAGAACGGCCTGCGCGGCAACGTGCGACCCGACTGGCTTGCCGATCCATCACGTTTCTTCTACCTCGTGCTGGTGCTTTCGGGCCTGCTGATGTTCGCCATGTGGCGCTTCGTGAGTTCGCCCTTCGGCATGTCGCTCGCGGGGATACGCGAGAGCGAGTCGCGCATGCGCAGCCTCGGCTACGACACGAGCCGCCACCTGTTGATCGGTTTCGTGTTCTCGGGCTTCGTGGCCGGTGTGGCAGGTGCCTTATATGCGCTCTTCAACAGCTTCGTCAGCCCTTCGACGGTTGCGCTTGCGCAGTCGGTCATGGGACTGCTCATGGCCATCCTCGGCGGCATCGGCACGCTTAGCGGCGGCATCGTCGGCTCGGCGCTGATCGTGGTACTGCAGAACGTGGTCAGTTCGTACACCGAACGCTGGTCGATGGTTCTCGGACTCATGTTCGTGCTCGTCATGATCTTCGCGCCGGAAGGCCTCATCGGCACGCTGCGCAGCCGTTCGGGCCGGCGCGCAGCGCGGCTCGCCCAAACCGAAAGCCAAGAGGGGCGAGTCTAGCCCCATGCCGTCAAATACAACAAAATCGTGGGGAAAGAAGAATGGATCGTCGTAGCTTCGTCAAAACGTCGGCTGCCGCATTCGGTGGCCTCATGCTGTCGACCCACGTGGTCGAAGCCCTGGCCCAAGGCACGGGGCCCGTCAAGATCGGTTTGCTCGCGCCGCTCACCGGTGTGGTCGCCGCGGGCGGCAAGGAGATCGTGGAGGGCTTCAATCTCTACTGGACGCAGGTGGGCGGCAAGGTTGCGGGCCGCCAGATCGTCGTGCTGGTGGAGGATGACGGCTCGAACCCGGACATCGCCCTACAGAAAGCGCGCAAGCTCGTGGAGCAGGAGGGCGTAGCCTTTCTGATCGGCGACCTGCTCGCCAATACGGGCCTGGCCGTGGCCGAGTATGCGAAGAGCAACGGCGTGCCGTACTTCATGCCGGTCGTCGCCGCCGACGACCTTACCCAGCGCGCCCGCGTGCCGAACGTGCTGCGCGTGGCGGGCTATACGGCGAGCCAGATGTCGCGGCCGCTCGCGGACTGGGCGTATCGCAAGAAGAATATGCGCAAGGTCGTCACGATCTCACAGGACTATACCTTCGGCTACGAGCAGTGCGGCGGCTTCGCGCAGGTCTTCACCGGCCTTGGCGGCAAGATCGCCGGCCAGTTCTGGAACCCGCTGAACACCCAGGACTTCAGCCCCTACATCGCGCAGATCCAGAGCGCCTCGCCCGACGCCGTGTTCGCAATGGAAACGGGCGCCGACGCCAACCGCTTCATCCAGCAGTGGGCGAGCTTCGGCATGAAGGACAAGATCCCGCTGATTGGCGCGCAGAATTTCACCGACCAATCCGTGATCCGCACGCTAGGGCCCGAAGTGGAGGGCATCGTGTCGTCGGCGCACTTCGCGGAAGGCAACCCGATTCCGGCGACGCAGAAATTCGTCAGTGACTATCAGGGGGCGTACAAGAAGCTGCCCTCGATCTACGGGTTCTCGTTCTACTCGGCGGCCATGTGGCTCGCGCAGGCGATGGAGGCGATCAACGGACAGGTCGAGGACCGGCAAAAATTTCTCGCTGCCGTGCGCGAGGTCACGCTCACGAACTCTCCGCTCGGGCGGCCGGTGCATCTTGACGCATACGGCAATCCCGTCTATGACGTCTACATCCGCCAGGTGGTGAAGAAGCCGGGCGGCGGCTACTGGAACGTGCCGCTCGAAACCTATCCGCAGGTGTCGCAATTCTGGACCTACAAGCCGGAGGAGTATCTCAAGCAGCCTTCTTATTCGCGGGCTTTCCAGGGCATCAGCAAGGGCTAGTCCCGCACGTGTGCGCAAACAGGCTGACGATGAATCCCATACTTCTCGAGCTAGATCAGGTCGGCATCCACTTCGGTGCGCTCAAGGCGGTCGACGGCGTCGATCTGAAGGTCGCGTCCGGCGAACGCTGCGCGATCCTCGGCCCCAACGGGGCCGGCAAGACCACGCTCTTCAACGCCATCACGGGAATGATTCCGGCGTCGTGCGGGCGGGTTACGCTCGACGGCGCCGATGTCACGCGTATGGCGCCGAACGTGCGCGCCATACGCGGGATCGCGCGCACCTTCCAGATCACCAACCTGTTCTTCGGGCTGTCGGTGGAGGACAACCTGCTGCTTGCCGCCCGCGGCACCGGGCGGGCGAAATTCTCGCTGTTTGGCACCGGCCAGGCACGCGACGACGAACGCCGGCTGGTCTCCGACGCGCTCGAGAAATGCCTTCTGCATAAGCGTCGCGGCTTGCTGGTGAAGGATCTGTCCTATGGCGAGCAGCGTCAGCTAGAACTGGCCATGTCGCTCACCAGCTCGCCACGGCTGCTGCTGCTCGATGAACCGGCGGCGGGCCTCTCCCCGGCGGAGCGGGTGGTGATGGGCGAGGTCATCCGCGGTTTGCCGAGATCATTGTCCGTGGTCCTGATCGAGCACGATATCGAGCTGGCACTTGGGCTGGTCGACCGCGTGGTCTGCATGTATCAGGGCCGGGTGCTGGTGGAGGGCACGCCCGACGAGATCCGCCACAACCCGCAGGTTCAAGAAATCTATCTGGGGAGGCCGCGGCATGCTTGAAATCAGCGAGGTGAGCGCCGCCTACGGCGAAGCTGCCGTACTCGACGGCGTATCGATGCAGGTTGCCGAAGGCGAGATCGTGGCGCTGCTTGGCCGCAACGGCATGGGCAAGACCTCGCTCGTGCGCTCGGTGATGGGGCTCGGCTCGCCGCGCGTCACAGCGGGCTCCGTGCGCTTGGACGGCGCCGAACTGCGCGGCCTGCCGTCCAACCAGATCGCGGCGCGGCGCATCGGCTATGTGCCGCAGGGCCGGCGGCTGTTCGCGTCGCTCACGGTGCTGGAGCATTTGCAGATGCTCGATCGCAAGCGCCCCGGCGCGTGGACCGTGCAACAGGTTTTCGAGGCCTTTCCACGGCTTGGCGAGCGGCGCAGCAACCGCGGTAACCAGTTGTCGGGTGGCGAGCGGCAAATGCTGGCCATCGGGCGCGCGCTCATGACCGGACCGCGCATCCTGCTGATGGATGAACCGACCGAAGGGCTTGCGCCTGTCACCGTCGAACTGGTGGAGGAGATCCTCGGGCGCTTGCGTGCCCATGGCATCGGCATTCTGCTGGTCGAGCAGAACCTGTACAGCGCGCTCTCGCTGGCCGACAGGGTCTACATCTTCGAAACCGGGCGCGTGGTCTGGCAGGGCAAGCCCGCCGAACTCCTTGCCAGCGAAGCCACCTTGCACCGCTATCTAGGCATTCATTGACGTTCGCGGCGCTTGCCGCATCTACCCAGGACTCTTTCATGTTTCACACCTGTACCCCGGGCCATCACGTGCCCGGCTGCAAACACCAGGCCGCCGGCGACGCGTCTCTCGCGCGCGGCAAGCGCGGCCGCAGCCTGCGCATCGATATCCACAGCCACTATCACAACGTGGAAGTGGCAGCCCAGGTCGCGCCGCTCAAACCGCACGAGAAAGAGCCGGCAATCGTCTTCGCCAATGCGCTCAGCCGCGAGATCAACCTGCGCCAGATGCAGGAGCGCGGCGGCAAGCTCTCGGCGGTGGAAGAGCGCCTGAAGGACATGGACCGGATGGGCATCGACATGCAGGCGGTGTCGCCGTCGCCGGGACAATACTATTACTGGACGGAGCCCGGCCTCGGACGCGACCTGTCGCGCGCGCAGAACAACCGGATCGCGGAGATCGTCGCGCTGCACCCCGATCGTTTCATCGGACTAGGCACCGTGCCGCTGCAGGACGCGAAGATGGCCACGGCCGAACTCGTGCGCTGCGTGAACAAGCTAGGCATGCGCGGGGTCGAGATCAACACCAACGTGAACGGCATCGACCTGGCCGACAAGCGTCTCGGGCTCGACCGCTTCTTCGCCAAGGCGCAGGAACTCGACGTGGTGCTGTTCATCCATCCGCTCGGCTTCGACCATGGCGAACGCATGGTGGACCATTACTTCAACAACGTGATCGGCAATCCGCTCGAATCGACGCTGGCGGTGAGCCACCTGATCTTCGGCGGCGTGCTGGACCGCTACCCTGGTCTCAAGTTCTGCGTGGCGCATGCGGGCGGCTACCTGCCGCATTATCCGGCGCGCATGGACCACGCGTGGAAGGCGCGCGCGGACGCGCGGGTGGTGGTGAAAAAGAAGCCCTCGTCATACCTGAAGAAGTTTTACTTCGATACGCTGACCTTCGACACCACCCTGCTCGACAGCATGATTGCCCGCTACGGCGCGCGCCACGTGCTGCTCGGCACCGACTACCCGTATGACATGGGCGATGACGATCCGATCAAGCTGGTCGAGAGTGTTGCCAGATTGAGCGCGGCCGAACAGGACGCGATCATGGGCGGCAACGCCGCGCGCCTGCTGAAGATCAAGGCGCGCCGATAAGATCATGACCGCACCCACCACCGACGAATTCGAACTGACGGTCAACGGCACGCGCCATCGGGTGGTCGCCGAGCGCTCGACTCCGCTGCTATACATCCTGCGCCAGGACCTGCAGCTAAAAGGTGTGCGCTTCGGCTGCGGGACCGGCCATTGCGGCAGTTGCACCGTGCTGGTCGACGGGCGTGCGGTGCAGTCATGCGACCTGCCGCTCGATGCGCTCCGGAGCGCCGCGGTGACGACGATCGAGGGGCTGGGCTCGGCCACCGCGCCGCATCCGATCCAGCAGGCCTTCGTCGACGAACAGGCAGCGCAGTGCGGCTATTGCATCAACGGCATCATCATGTCGGTGGCAGCGCTCGTAGCGCACAACCCCGCACCCGACGACGCCGCACTGCTGGGTGCGCTCGACCGCCACCTGTGCCGCTGCGGTACCCACGTGCGCATCCTGCGTGCGGCACGGCGCGCTATCGATGCGATGGTGGCCGCGAAGGAAACCCCGTGATGAATACGCCCACATTGCCGACGGATCTCGCCGCCAACCCGAGTCTGTCGAGCTGGATCCGCATCGCCGCCGACAACACCATCGAACTGTTCATCGGCAAGGTGGAACTGGGGCAGGGCGTGGTCACCGCGCTTGCGCAGATCGCCGCCGAGGAACTCGACGTGCCGCTCGCGTCGCTGCGCGTTGTGTCCGGCGCGACCGATCTGTGCCCCGACCAGGGGCTGACAGTCGGCAGCCTGTCGGTGCAGATCGGCGGCATGGCGGTACGCGCTGCCTGCGCGGAGGTGCGGCAGCGCTTCATCGCGGGTGCGTCGCTGCAACTCAACGTCGCGGCCGATGCCGTCCGCCTGACACAGGGCCGCTTTCATTGCAGCGCGAAGCCCGGGCGGGAGCTGACCTATGGCGAGCTTGCAAGCACCGTCGATCTCGACGTGCTGGCCACTGGAAGCGCCACGCCCAAGCCCTGGCAATCGCGCGAATTGGCCGGCACCAGCGCGGACCGCCTCGACCTGGCGACAAAACTTTTCGGCGCCGCGTTTGTTCACGACCTGGAGTTGCCCGGCATGCTGCACGGGCGAGTCGTGCGGCCGCCATCCTATTCGTCGCGGCTCGTCACCTTCGATGCCGCCGCGGTGCGCGCATTGCCGGGCGTCGAGCAGGTGCTGGTCGATGGGCGCTTTATCGGCGTTTGCGCCCAGCGGGAGGAGCAGGCGGTCACGGCGGCGCTCGTGGCGCAACGCCTTGCGCGCTGGGAGAGTGAAGACACGTTGCCTGAGCCTGATCCGACGCAGGCATGGCTGCCCGCGTTGCCGGCCGAATCGATGACGGTCGAGACTGCGGGCGAGCCGCCGACAGCCGAGGCAGCAAGCGTGCCGGGGCACAGGCGCATCGACGTGCGCTACTCGAAGCCGTTTCTCTCCCACGCGTCGATCGGTCCTGCCTGTGCGCTTGCGCACTGGCAGGACGAGACACCTGAGCGTCCACTGGCACATCTGCGCGTCTGGTCGCATACGCAGGGCAGCTTTGCGTTGCAGCGGGAGCTAGCGGCCACGCTGGGGCTCACGCTCGCTCAGATCTCGGTGACCCACAAGGACGGCGCCGGTTGCTACGGCCACAATGGCGCTGACGACGTCGCGCTTGACGCCGTGTTGCTCTCCCGCGCCTGCGGCCGTCCGGTGCGCGTGCAGTGGAGCCGCGAAGATGAACTGTCGTGGGCGCCGTTCGGCTCCGCGATGGTGATGCACATCGACGCCGGCTTGGACGCAAATGGCCGCATCGCGCACTGGCACTACGACGTGTGGAGTCATACGCATGCACAGCGGCCGGGCACCGGCAACGGCGCGGCCCTGCTCGCGGCGTGGCATCGCGAGCAGCCGGGTGCGTTGCCCGAGCCACGCGATTTTCCCAGTGCGCAAGGCGGTGGCGGGCAGCGCAACGCGCAGCCGCTGTATGTGATGCCCGGGCGCGAGATCGCCTATCGCTTCGTGCCGGCGCGCACGCTGCGCTGCTCGGCGCTGCGCACGCTGGGCGCGTTTGCCAATGTCTTCGCCATCGAGTCGGCCATCGACGAACTGGCCGTGCTAGCCGATACGGACCCGATCGCTTTCCGTCTCGCACATCTCGAGGACCCGCGCGCGGTTGCGGTGCTGCAGACGGTGGCGCGCGAATCCGGTTGGCATGATGCCAAGCCGGAGGCGAGTCGTCCCGATGCGGTGCGTGGACGCGGTGTCGGCTTCGCCCGCTACAAGAACGGTGCGGCCTACTGCGCCGTGGTGATCGAGATAGAAGTCACCGATCGCATCCTGCTCGAGCGTGTGACGGTCGCCGTGGATGCCGGCGAGGTCATCAATCCAGACGGCCTTTTGAACCAGGTGGAAGGTGGCGTATTGCAGGCGGCGAGCTGGACGCTGAAGGAAGCGGTGCAGTGGGATCGGGCAGGGATCACGTCCCGATCCTGGGAAGACTATCCGATCTTGCGCTTCGACGAGGTGCCCAGGGAGTTTGCCGTGCACATCGTGCCGCATCCGGACCTGCCGCCGCTGGGCGTGGGCGAATGTGCGGCGGGGCCAACCGCGGCGGCGATCGCCAACGCGTTAGCGGATGCGCTCGGTCTGCGGGTGCGTGACCTGCCGTTGACGCCGGACCGTCTGCTCGCGGCGCTGCAGGACGCCTGACGAGACACCAGGGGGAACCGGTAAATGTCATCTGATTTCACAGCCTCCAGGGGCTTGTCGTCACAGAATTTAATTAACCGCTGCCAGATTGACAGATTTGTCGTTGGTGATTGCTCTGGTAACTTCGACCGCCCCGTACTTCTGAAGTCACACGATTGACACAATTCGCTTCTACGATACGGCTTCCAGGGCAGTGCCGTCATTGCGATTACCGTAATGACGGGCTGTAGTCCTACTTTCTGCGTTCATTCATGACAGGCCTACGAGCGTCGACCGGTGTTGTGTTGCTGGCCGCTTGTTTCGTATTGGGGAGCGCTTCATTGTTGCAATAGAACACCGAGGCCTTGTCGCTATAGAAGGCCACCGGTTTGCCATAGCGTTCGAGATACGCACGTGTCGCCTCGAAATAACTGAAGGTCGATTCGGTCGCGGTGAAATGCAGCGCCATCAGCCGGCTGGTCGCATCGTCCACATACACCAGCAGCGTGCACTGCGGCGCCCGGTCTTCGAACCACGCATGCTCGCTGCCATCGATCTGGATCAGTTCGCCCAGACACGCACGTCGCGCCCGCGGCTGGTAGATCTTCGGCGGGCGCTGCCGGCGCGGTACCCACAAGCCGGCATCCGTCATCAACCGACGCACCGTTTCCTTCGCCAACCGAATGCCGTGGCACTCGTAGAGCTTCTCGCACGCGAGCGTCGGCCCAAAATCGGCGTAGCGGTCGCGAATAATCGTCAGTGCTCGTCGGGCCAGATTCTCATCCAGGCGCCGGTTACCGGGACGACCACGCTTGCGCGAGGCCAGCCCAGCCGCGCCGGATTCGCGATAACGGTCTACCAGGCGTTCGACCTGCCGCACAGTCAGGCCCAATCGTTCCGCTGCGCGCCCGGGCTTCAGACCCATCTCCACAACGGCCTGGATCATCTTTAAACGATCGAGTTCTCGCATGTTCAGTGTCACCAAGGCAACTGGACGCATGGCCGGCTCCGTCATCCCACAGGGAACCGATTAGCATACCGAGGTCGAAACACGACATCTCTAAATGGCTAGAACACGACATTTGCATAAAGCCGCTACATCTAAAAGATCGATAATTTGTATTATGTTAAATTTAATACGAGATCAATTCTCACCGCCGTAGCACCGTTGGTTTGCACAAATAGTGCTCGTACGTAAAGTTGCCCTGTCATGAAACCTAATGCTATCGGGGAAACGGAAAACAGCCACTTTTCGTATCTTCCCGATGCCTTTACGTCGAAATTGGGTTTTGCAATTTTTCCGTCGCTCGACCCGCTACATTTACGTCGGTTGCCGATTCAATCCAAGGCAACTGTGCCATCGCCAGGGTTACCGCAAAGCGACCGCTATTTAAGAGACAGGACTATAAAGGCTTGGCGTCACGCATCACACCTTCCGTAATGGCTTGGGTACGGAAGCCTGTGCCGAGATCGACGGGCACGCCTAGCAGCGCTTCCAAATCCAGTTGCAGTCCCGCGAAGTCGAGCAACGTGAAACCGGGTGGCACATCGATCCAAAGATCGAGGTCGCTTTCGTCGGTATCGTCACCACGGGCACCCGTTATCGGTCTATGACCAGGTGATGGGGGTGGCTGCATGAACGTTGCTCACGAACGCGTCGCGGAACTGTGTTCCCAACTTAAGCTCACCACCATTGCCAATGCATTACCTCATCTGGCGCAGAAAGCCATTAGCGAAGACGTCAGTCTGACCGAGTTTCTGGAGTCCGTGCTCAGAGCCGAGCAAACGGCGCGGTTGGTCCGGCAACGGACGACGTTTGCGCGCCTAGCCGGCTTCCCGGCGATCAAGACGCTCGACGGATTTGACTTTGCTCTCGCCAGCGGCGTACCCAAAGCGCAGATTCAGGAGCTGGCCAGCTTGGCATTCATCGAGCGCAGCGAGAACGTCGTGCTTCTAGGACCAAGCGGGACGGGCAAGACCCACATCGCTATGGCATTGGGTTACGCGGCGACGCAGGCTGGAATCAAAGTTCGGTTCATCACTGCAGCAGATTTGCTGATGATCCTGACTACGGCCCACCATCAGAATCAGTTGGGCGATGCGCTCAAACGATTCGTTAATCCTTACCGACTGTTGATCATCGGTAAGCCCCCGGGCAAGTCATCTTGGAGAATCCGGCTAGTCTTGGGAGCATCGTGCCCACTTAACGAGAGGTGGACACGTGAACACTACGACAGTAGAAGACTCGCCGTTTGGACGTCGCAGACGGCGGCAATATAGCGCTGAATTCAAGGCCGAGGTCGTTGCTGCCTGCCAGCGGCCCGGCGTATCAAGCGCAGCCATTGCGCTGATGCATCAAGTCAACGCCAATCTATTACGACGCTGGGTGGGTGAGGCCGAAGGCAGATCGCCCACGCAGATCGCGATGCGCACCGCGACTGCGCCATCCTCGCTGGCGCCGGTCGCACTGACAACCTCGGTTGCACCAGCGTTCGTTCCGATCCGACTCGATGAGGCAAGCAACCGGACGAGCGAGATCCGCGTCGAAATCCAGCGTGGATCTCAGTCGGTATCGGTAAGCTGGCCGACGTCGGCGGCCACGGAGTGTGCGGCCTGGCTGCGCGAGTGGCTCAAGTGATCCGTATCGACGCGGTCTGGCTAGCGGTGGACCCGCTGGACATGCGTGCCGGCACCGACACGGCGCTGGCACGGGTGGTAAAGGTGTTTGGCGCCGCGCATCCACACCATGCTTATCTGTTCGCCAATCGTCGCGCCAATCGCATGAAGGTGCTGGTTCACGACGGCATCGGCGTCTGGTTGGCGGCACGGCGGCTGAACCAGGGTCACTTCGTGTGGCCGCAGCCGGGGCGGGAAACGCAGCAAGCGCTGACGCCGGAGCAACTGGCGGGCCTGGTGCTCGGGTTGCCCTGGCAGCGCATCGGCCAGGACGGCGTGATCCGCGTGGTGTGACACCGGTCTAGCTGCCAACGTGTCTAGACCGTAAACAGTTGTGATTCCCTGGCCGCTTCGGCTCTGGCAAACTAGCCGACATGCTATCGCCTGCCGACCTCAACGACCTAAATCCGGAACAGCTTCGCGCGCTGGCGGCCACGCTCATGGCGCAAGTAAGCGACAAGGACCGCGAGTTGGTCTATCGGCAAACACGTATCGATCAACTTACCCACGAAATCTCGGTCCTTAAGCGCTACCAGTTCGGCCGGCGTAGCGAGCAACTCGACCCGGCCCAGGCGAGCTTACTGGAGGAAACCATCGATGGCGATATCGCGGCGATCGAGCTCGAGCTCGAGGCACTTCAGTCGCCGGCAAAAGGCGATGCGCCGCGCAACCCTCCCAAGCGTATGCCGCTGCCGGCGCAATTGCCTCGCATCGACATCCGCCACGAGCCAGAGAACACGACCTGCCGTTGCGGCTGCCAATTGCGCCGCATTGGCGAGGACATCAGTGAGAAACTGGACTACGTGCCCGGTGTATTCAGCGTCGAGCGTCATATCCGGGGTAAGTGGGTCTGCTCGAAATGCGAGACGTTGATCCAGGCGCCGGTGCCCGCACAGATCATCGACAAAGGAATCCCTACTGCCGGGCTACTGGCTCAAGTCTTGGTCGGGAAATTCGCTGATCACCTGCCGCTGTACCGGCAAACACCGATCTTCGGTCGTGCCGGCCTCGCCATTGCGGCTTCGACGCTGGGGGCTTGGGTTGGGGTATGCGGCGTACGGCTGCAGCCGCTGATTGATGCGCTGCGCCAAGAAATCTTGGAACAGGACGTACTGCACGCCGATGAAACGCCGGTGCCGATGTTAAGCCCAGGCAAGAAGAAGACCCATCAGGCCTACCTGTGGGCCTATGCGCCACCCCGTTTCGCGGATCTGCAGGCGGTGGTCTACGACTTCACGGAAAGTCGCGCCGGTGAGCATGCCAGAACATTCCTCGGTGACTGGCATGGCAGCCTTATCTGCGATGACTACAGCGGCTACAAGAAGGGCTTCCAGCAAGGCATCACCGAGATCGGGTGCATGGTGGGTATTCCGGACCATCGTGACCGGTCATTCCGGCTGAACGTGACCGACGATTCCGGCGCATCGTGACCGACGATTCCGGTCGAACGTGACCGATTTAGGCGTCGAACCGGAATGACCGGT